>Ga0209749_1000058_pt1 | contig 201596 bp, 194 predicted proteins | sample EPASupsiteSAE347_FD_187267 | JGI IMG/M metagenome (GOLD analysis project Ga0209749, IMG submission 187267) | Bioremediated contaminated groundwater from EPA Superfund site, New Mexico - Sample SAE3-47 (SPAdes) (version 2) | ecosystem: Environmental > Aquatic > Deep subsurface > Groundwater >... | reverse complement strand
TCTCTCAAAACTCGTTCTTTCCGTCTTCAGGTTAAGGAGATTAAAATCAAAATCATTCTCTATAATCTCTCAAGATGGATGATTTCTTTTTTAGTTCTTTTCAGGTTGGGGGGATTTCTACAAGGCCCAAATATTAATATATTTAGTCATGTGTCATTCAATATTATTAGAGTATACTTAATCGCGTAATTGTGGATCTCATACATTTTCTCACCGCTCTTATGTCTTGGTCTGTATTCCCCCTTCCCAATCCAAACCGTACCGCCCAATGGCATTCCTCTTCTGTCCGTCCAATTGCTAACAGTACATGAGATGGTTCCACGCTCGTTGTTGTACATGCCGACCCCGCAGAGATTGCGACATCCTCTCGTAAGAGATGGATGAGTGCCTTACTCTCGATCCCTGGAAATCCTACGTTCAGATTGTGAGCTAGTCGTTGTGTTGGATGCCCGTTCAACATCACATCCGGCATAACCTCTTTGAAAGACGCATACATCTGCGAGGTCCAGGCGCGGTATTGATTCTCGGCTTTACTCATCTCTTTCTCAGCAATTGTGAGCGCTTTCCCGAGACCGACAATCCCTGGCACATTAAGGGTACCTGAACGGAGCCCCTTCTCTTGACCCCCTCCAAAAATAATCGGTGAGAGTTTTACTTTGGGATTCTTTCTTCGAATGAACAATCCTCCAATTCCCTTGGGACCATAGATTTTGTGACTCGATAGCGAGAGAAGATCGATATTCATCATCTCAACATCGAGAGGGATGTGACCTACTGCTTGAGCGGCATCGGTATGGAAAAGAACTCCGTGTTCATGAGCAATTTTTCCGATATCCGAAATGGGAGCAATGGTTCCTATCTCGTTATTCGCTGTCATTATCGAAATGAGAATTGTCTTTTCCGTGATCGAGGATTCCAGTTTCTCTAAATCCACGAGTCCGTATTGATCGACAGGAAGAAACGTTACGGTTTTTCCGATTTTTTGAAGATGTTTACAGGTTTCGAGAACTGCTTTGTGTTCGGTAGCACATGTTATGATGTGATCTCCTTTTGCAGCGAGTTGTTCAGCCACCCCAAGAATAGCGATATTATCCGATTCAGTTGCACCACTTGTGAAGATGATCTCCTTCGTCTGTGCATTGAGGATATGAGCCGTTTGCTCTCGGGCTTTATCTACCGCTTCAGCGGCTTTTGCACCGTAAATATGGTCAATACTTCCCGCATTTCCAAACTCTTCCGAAAAATACGGAAGCATGATTTCCAATACCCGAGGATCTACCGGGGTAGTCGCATGGTGATCCATGTAAACGGGGCGATTTGCAGTCATACTATTTTCCTTCGGACAACATGCCGCTCTTGATACTCACGGTTTTATGGGTCAGAAGAATATGGAAATCTCCGAGATCCTTGATCTGGTGAAAAATCCCGAACACTCCTCTATTCAAATGAGCCCTGAGCTGATCGTACAGATCTTTTTCTGGATTGAGTTTGTCTTTGATACACCGCTCTTTCACGAGCGCAATAAAGAATGTATCCCATTCTCCCGTGAGGGTATACCGATTAAGTTCCTGCCCTTTCTCATCGTATTCCGCAGGGTTTGGAATTGAAGGATCATTGAGTGAATAGCAGATCGCGATCCGACAGAGAATGTTAGGGGTCAGACCGGTTCTCCCTTTAAGTTGGTTCAAGCGGGTGGTAGCCTTCTCACTAATCCGTATCCGATAAAATCCACTTCCGCTCATGCGTATTCCTCCTGCCAGAAGTATCCCGGCGAAATGGACGTAATCCGATCTTTCTTCGAATAATCTAGGTGATATGCACGGGCAATATGGGGCTGGAGGACTCGGAAATATTCCTTGTCAATCTCGGTATCTGTCGAGAAGATAATCATCTGATCTCCGGCATGTTGGAAGAAATCCATCACAAGATTACCCCGGTGTTCACTGTCGAGACGACCTAATGGGGTATCGATGATGAATGGAAGTTGTCTTCCCGAAGTAAGTGTGAGTCCCCAAAGGAGTGATACGGCGAAAATCTCTTTCTCGCCTGCAGAAAGCAGATCCTTTGGTATGGGATGACCGTCCGGCTCAAAAAGGGTAATATTGTATTCGTCGTCAATGAGGATATTCCGGACATAATCGTCTTTCCGGATAAGGCGGTTGAAACTGGAGAGGATGTTATCTCCGAGTTGGTTGATCTTCTGTTGCTGGAGCTCTTTGGAATATTCATTTAAGACTGCTGTGACATCCTGGATGAGCTCCATCCTTCGGGTTCCACCTTTTAACCCCTGGATTTCCTCTTCGATTCTTTCCCGCCGGTTATTAAGTGCGGTGAGTTGTGCCTCTAGTTGTCGGAGTTTTTCATCAAAAGAGCGAATTTTTTCAGCAACACTGCCAAGGTTTTGATTGAGCTCGTTGAGTTTTGTAATATGGGGTGCGATAACCTCGTCAGATGGAGCTTGGTTAATTTTCGTTTCGACCGACTCTCGCTGAATAGTTAATTTCTCTAAATTTTTTGAGAGAGTCTCCATCTTTTGTGGTACTTTGCTGATAGCTTCATCAATCCATTTCAGAAGCTGATGATACTCGAATTGTGAGAGGTGATGAATAAGAGGTGTCTGTTTGACGGATTTGTCAGAGGTCAATTGCGTATATAGTAATGCTATCAGTTTTTCTCGGATCTGCTCTTTTTGTGCGGATTCAACGGAGATTTCCTCCCAAAACTTCGGGGATTGAATAATAATATTCAGATCTTTGATATTTGCTTGAATGATTTCTTGTGATCGCATTCGCGTCTGGATTGCATCCTCTTCTATGAGATGTTTCTTTAAGATGGCACAATAGGTAGATGAAATTGAGAACGGGAAGAGTCCAGCGCAAAGTTCACGGATCTCATTTTGGGTTTTTCCAATTTCATGATCGAGCTGAATTTTCTCTTTCTTTAAGTCCTCTCGTTTTCGGGCAAAACTTCCCCCTTCGCTTGCAACAACCTGCTCTTGTCGCTCGATTTCACTGCGAATCTGATCTGCTTTGCTTTGGGCCTGCGCACGTTCCTGTTCCAGGAGTTCTTTTTCAGATTCAATCGATCCTATTTTTGTTTGAATCTCTTCCAGTTGATTCCCTGTAACATTCAAATCAGACCCTTTTAAATTACGACTCAGATAAATCCCGAGGTCTGCTTTGAGTCGATCTACGAGATCCAGTCCCAGAAGGGATTTGAAAGAATCTTTGAGGTAGACATTTTCTGCATTGTCTTCGATGAGATTCTGAATCTTTTCCCCATCGAATAAGAATAGCCGGGCAAACCGAGGCGGTATCAACTCGTTCAGACGATCCTGCCATTGGTCGATTTCCAGGTCATTCAGGACCTCGTCATTTCTTTTTATGGTCAATGTTTCCCTAAAAGTAGGTATAAATGCCCACTCTCTTCTGACTTGGTAGGTTTGGCGGAGACCGGCGTGAGTGAAATCAAAAGCTACTTCTATCGATGGCAATAATTCTGGCTCATTCTTTTTGGCTCGGGGGACCATCTGTCGGATATATTGCTCGTATTTTGTGCTTGACATACGGCTGCCAGGAGATTTACTTCCGTAGAGACAGAGTAGTATGGATTCAAAGAGTGTGGTTTTCCCAGCGCCGTTTTTCCCGCCAATTAGGATAATTGGTTTGTGAGAATCGGATGTTTGAACCGGTGTAAAATCAAGGACATTTTTTCCTTTGAAGATCCGGATATTTTCCAAAGTAAGTGAATGAAGTAACATGTCCAAACCTCACAACTGTTTGAGTCTCCGTCGTTTTTCATCAACAGCGTCTGGAGTTGCCATCCGTGTCTTTGCTTCTTCCTCGGTCATCCAGTCTTCTGAAAGAATTTTCTCTAGCCGAGTGTAAATCGAAGAGCGCCGGGACATTCCTTGCATCTGCTGTTCGATATCCATCAGTTTTGTTACGAGGCGAAGGGGTACGTTTCTTTCATCACAGATCTTCTGTAAAAGATCTTGTTCTGCTTTGGAGAATGAGTCAAGATCATCTTTTGTCCAATCGAGGGTCTCACCCGTTACCTCTTTGTAGATTTTGGCAACTGAATCATCCCAATCACTCTTCTGGGTCATCCAAATACGCCGTATCTCAAAAAGTTCCTCGGGAAGGATGAGTACAAAGTTTGGGTTAGGCCCATTTTTTCGGACTTTATTCTGTGCCTCTAGGAGTTTTGTCAGCAGAGTTTTCTGATACTCAAAGGTATAGGGACCTCGAATAATTTCCCAGTTCTCGCCCTTCTTCATCGTTTTGATCTTACCGTCCATCCTCCGATAATCTCTGTAGAGATGTTTCTTTTCTGGAATCTGCGTCTCGGCAAGTTCATTCCGGAATTCGAGAAGTGGCTCCATCCAATCTTCTCCATTCTCGATGAGTGCTTCCATGCTCCGATCTTTTTTGACGACAGTGCAGACCCAACATCCAAATCTGCTGTTACCACAGGAAGCCGTTTGGGTATCCACTACAAGAGGACATTCGCCATCTTGTGCACTTTTGTACAGTGCGAGAAGGTCCCGGTTGTTATTTCCCCAAGGCGAGGGCTTCTGCAAGAGGTATGTCCATACATCCTCTACGGAAAATTCCTCAATCGGAGTGTACACATATGATTGCGGGAAACGAGAATGATGAGAGAGTTTGGATCCCTCAATCTTGTACAAATTCATTACTTGATCTCGGGTCGCACTTTCTCCTTTTCGAACACCGAGGATCATTACCACTTCCCCGTATTTTGTGACACTTTCCAGAATGAACCGATCTGCAGTCCGAATTTTCAGCCGTTCCGTACACCAACGGAACTGTGTACTTGGTGCAGGGTACCCTTTCCCAATGAGATTAACCCAAAATGAGTCAAGAATTCGAGGGGTCAGCTTAAACGCTTGAAATGGCAACTTTTTCTCGGTAGCAACCTTGTTAATTCGGTCTTGTGTAGTTGTAATATAATTAACGATAACTGGTGTTTCAACGAGAGTGTCTGATGATATAACAAAGACTGGTTTTATGCGTTTTTCTTCGTGAAGTTCAGAAATTGCATACCATATCAATTGGAGTGCCGTTGTAGAATCTTTCCCGCCACTATATCCAATGACCCAAGGACGATTATCGCTTAGATAGACTTCCTGAATTTCCTTGTGAATATCGGCCAGAGATTTTCTATCGAAAACTGATCTAGGCTTCTCATTGAGCGTTGAATTTGTGCTCATTCTATCATCCTGTGAAGTTGTCTCTGGAATCGTTTTTCGATCGAGTTTTCATCTGTTGTGAGGGGAATATCCAGTCTTTGTTTCAGGAAATTGGCAGTTAAGGCTAGGTTCATCTGATTTTTAGAAATTCTTCCATTATTCATTGCTCTGCCTTCCCATACGTTCGTATTTGACCGGGACCAATCAATCTCATTCAATTTTTTTAACTGCGTTTTCCAAGAGTCCGGATACTCTTTAATCAATCCGTAACCTACAATCCCTAGTGCATGAAGAGCGATGCCGTGTGCATGAATGAAATCGTTTCGAAGCGAACTGCTTGCGATATCTCCTTTAATGAGCAGTTTCCAGTCAGGGATGTTATCAGCAACTGCAGTCCAATACTCTCGTGCGATTTCTTCCTCTTCATCGCTAATTCGTTTGATTTTTGTCTTTTTTCCAAGTAATTCTGCCGTTGCTTGATAAATGGAAGAAAGAGTAAACATCTTTCTCGATCGGTTAGAGATCGAAGTTTTTTCTAATTCGGTAAGGTTTTTGAAAATTGGAAGTGTGTTTGCGATATCTCGGATTGACTGGGCGAATGTTTCCCTGGAGTCATAGAGTATACTGATTGACTTGGTTGGTCGAACTGCATGTCGATTAAGATCAGAGAACATTTGCTGACTTCGCTTCAGCCCAGCATCTATGTAAAAAACCACAGATAATGTTTCATTACCTAGTTCCGGGCGTTCTTTTAGTGCTGTTTCAATCGCGGCTCTGCGGTGTTGCCCATCATTGATGAGGACCCGTGCCTCCATAGGTATCTTGAGTCTCCCTACTTTACTTGCAGGATTATTTTCTGCTGGAACGAACTGCACAGGGGCTTCACTTATTGATGCGGCTATTGAGGAGAAAACATAATCTTTTGGATTAGACACGATGTAATTCGCAATTTCCGGAATTCTCGCTTGATTTAATACTCTTTGAGCTCTCACTTGGGCGGGCACTTCTGATTCATTGAAACGAAATATCGCTGGAATAAGTTTGAGCTGCACCATAGCCGAATAGTATTCTCTTCCGGCTTGAATGCCCCGAATAGCAGGAAAAGAGTACGTTGCGGTATCCAGATCTTGATTCTTATCTAACGCCGCAGATTTCATGAAACTTACTATGTGGAAGTTTTATTTATTGTTTTGGAAGTTTATCTTTTAGATATGGAAGTGATCTATATGCCGGAGATGGGTACTTCGGATTATCTCGATCTTTGTAGGCCAGTTACATTCTGGACCCCCGTTTCGGGGCAAGCCCACGCGGCTGGGGCGGAGCCCCATTGAGCGTAACACCCCCCGGTAGTTCGCGAATCCTGCATTCCCTGTAGGAGATATTCCTTCATGATAACTTACGGAAATCGGAAAAAAGGTATGAGTTTTTCATTATTGCGTTGCATCAACATAGAGATTGAACGGCTCCAAATCGGGATTCGTGATTGCTTTATAGACCCAAATGGGTTTTAACTCATCACTTTTTTTCTCATCGAAGTAATAACCCAGTTCGATCTTTGAGATTTTTGTTCCTTCCGGAATAGTCCCTTGCAATGCTGCAATCGTTTCCCCTTTTTGGAGTTTTTCAAATCCCTTCTCAGATGAAATAATCGGGACTTCACCAGACTGAGTGTATGCGGTTATCCAATGCTTGTAAATATCCAGAATTTCGCCATCCTCACCCAACATCAGGTTAATTGTTGTCTTATACACTGGAGATCCGTTGATCGTCTGGATGTATCTGACCTGCGTACGAACCGGATATTTCTCTTCAACAGTCTGGGTTGTCAGATTGTATTTTGAACGATAGAGGGGTATGGCATTGATAAGACGTGCATCCTTGGGAAGCCCGCCATAAGCTTCGAGTGATTTTTCTGCAAGAGCTGGAGCTTCCTCAGCAGATGGGATGCTTTTTTTGATCGACATACTCAGTGTTTCATTTCCTTCCTGAATCCGGTTTACTGATGTAACAACATAGAGAGGTACTGCAACTGGTGCTTTTGGGAAGTCCGTTTCAAAAATAAACTTTTCCGCAGTTCCTTGCATGGGATGAATGGTTCCATCAGATTCAGTATTCCTTGCCGTGGACAGAACATCTCCCTGGGCAGATCCGAGAAGGACAATGCCGGTAATGATACTTCCTGCAAGTATACAACCGATAATTATCCATGGTATTCTTGTGAATGTCATTTCAATCACGTGTACCAATCATCATAATAGATGGTATCATCATCAATGATTTCGCTTCCCGATACAGTTCCCAGGCCAGGCAGGTGATCGCCGACTAATTGATCGTTCGTATCGAATACTACACGAACAAATGCCCCATCGCCCTCAAGAACCTCCAGGGTTGCCACTTGCCAGGCATAACCGATTGTATAGTCATTATCAATGCAATAATCCAAGAATCGGTCTGCAAGATTGGGATCGGTATAAGAATACTTATTACTGCCGTCTTTCCTGATGGTGAGAATGCCGTCCTCGGAGAGCCGGTGCATGTGCCAGTTGACACCTGCTCCGGACATTCCCAGGGCAATTTCGAGCTGGATCCCCTCTGGAATCTCTCACGTACCCAGTGCGCGGAGCCGGTCTTAGCCATTCCGGGAATCCCGCACCCTGAAATCAGGGCCATATTTCCGTACTGCGAAATACAGGATAGCTGCAATTCCCGTACCAAGCACCAGGTTCACTGCAACAGACCCCGGGTTCTGCGGAAGGATATCCGGCTGCAGGAAGATATCCGGTGGGACGACGAAGCTGGCAAGGGCAGTCAGGACGCCTGCTCCCAAAGAAACACCGGAAACAACAGTGATCCGGTATTTCGGGTTGATCGTGGGGAGAAGCCAGAGAGCCGGAACGATAAATACCAGTGCCATGAATACAACCGGGAACACCCAGACCGGAACGAACCTGCCGGCGTCCAGTCCCATAGCAGCGAAAAACGACCCGATCATTTCGGAGGCCGCTCCGATGATTACCAGGAACACGGCGATAAGCCCCCGGTGGACCATGCCGGGACGGTCCGTGCTCTTTGCGATCAGGAGCCAGCCGAGTACCGCGTACACGGCAACTGCAGCCAGGTACGTGAAGAAAAGTGCCGAGGCAGCTGCCGTGGCGATACCGGCGATCCGGACCGGCAGGGATGCATCCAGGCCGGCAATCTCCCGGATGATGAGATCCCAGCCAAGGAGAGCCGCCGCGATGGCGACCGCTGCAAGGAATGGTGAAGCCGCAGGAAGCCATTCGGGAACCCCGATAGTACCGCTGCCCGGTGTCATTGAGACGGAAAAGAGATACGAATAATAGATGACAACTGTCGCGACGAGGGTCCCGGAGAGAAGGAGGGCATTTCCCGCTGAGGAAAGCCGGATCCGGGGGACAACGAACCATGCCGGGACGAGCGCCCCCAGCAGGATTGCGGCATACCCCAGGATCCCGGAGAGTTCGTTCCGGAACGAAAACCAGGTCCCATAAGGGCCTCCGGGAATGAACAGTTCGGGAAACCAGGTACTCATGTACGTCTGGACCAGCCAGGCCGCCACGGAACATGCGAGTCCCGCCGCAATGAGGATCAGCGCCGGATAGTTCTGCGATCTCGTGCGCGAGATGAGAATGAACAGGCCGGTTGCAAGCAGTACGCCGGCCAGGAAGATATCATAATCAAAAACAAACGAGACAGGTGGAGTGGCAACAGGGTTCAGGAGTTTCCCTCCAGACAAACTACCTCCGATAAAGAAGCTTCCGGTGAATGAATACATGGTATCAGGTCTCCAGGTGTTCCGATTCAGGTGCAGGGAAAAAACAGGAGCCGGGGTCCGGCTCAGGGCCGGATATACACGGGATACGTGTAAACCCAGTTATTGAATACGATGTACCGTGTCTCTGTTGTCGACCAGCCATCGTTGATCTCCAGTGCATCGAAGGCTCCATCCGACCACCCGACAACTGCAACGGAATGGTTCCCATATGCGGTCGAACCGCCAAGTGCGGTTCCGGCTCCATGCATGGCAAGATGTATGGGGCGATCTGCAGTAACCTCGGATTTGACTTCAGAGAACAAAAAACCGTCAGTATCCGGTACGGCATTAAAAGAATACCCGTGATCCTGACTTACGCTTTCAATACCCGGTTCAATCCGGTTATCAATGGTTCCGTCAATCGGATCGGTCCCCATCGCAGAATACAATTCGAGGATCAGGGCATCGCCGTTTGATGGGAAATTCGTATATCCCTCGCTTCGCCAATAGGAAAGGATCATTGCCGATGCTGTCGGGGCACACGAATTGGGATATCCCGCAGGCTGATCGTAAAGGGGAACCCAATAGATTGTATCAGTTCCGAGAGTTGATTTGGGAGTCATAACAACACCCTTATCCAGAAGCCCTATTTTTTTATCAATGGTCTCCCAGGCCTCCTTGACGGAAATCGCATCTGATCCGAAGTTAGCTTCGGGAACTACGGCAGCATCATTCAGATCAACAATTGCCCCATTATAGAGATCAATGGTCAGATCCCCTTTTGCATTTTTCATCGAATCGATGAATGGATATTGGGCATAATAGAAGGTCGAGCCCAGGTAAAGGTATCTTACAGGATCCAGAGTGTAGGAATTCTTTTCAGCCTCTTTATCTGCAAGGAGTCTTGCTGATTCTTTGGCATTTCCCGGCAACATTTCGCCCTTTCCGAATTCAAGGATTGGATAGTTTTCCTTCATCCCGGAAACCAGGATAAAACCAAGTTTCTTCCCATCTTTTACGACAGCGAATGAATAAGCAGAAATATCTCCTGCCGTATCAAAGAGGGTCAGATCGTATTCGACTCCGGCCCCCTCCCATTCAGAAAAGGATGGAAGATCAGCAGCCATTTCCGCGAGGTGCAGCTGCGCCACTTTCGTGGCATAGTCCAAAGGCACAGGAGTCTTATGCAGGTTCCCCTTTTCAGGACTATCAGCGCTCACCATCGGTATCATCGCCAACCCGGCCAGCAGCAATGCCACCAGGATGACGCCAATTTTCGTTGTATTCATGGTTTCGTTCCTCCGTTCTTTCGCTCTACCCGGAGGCCCGAACCAAACCTTCTTAAGATGATAAGCAGATTGACTCTTGCCTGCGGGCAGCAGGGCCCGGGTTCAACCGCAATTCGACCTGAGGTGAACCCGGTCCGCTCTTTTGTGACATCGATCCGATGCCCACGCAGTTCAATGAATCTCAATATAATAAACGTGTTATGTCCCATTCATCTACAGGTCCGGTCCTGAATTCATCCTGACACCCGGTGCCAGGGCTCCCCGCCCCAGCTATCCTCGCTGCGGGATTCGCATGTTCCGCGGCAGCCTGTCCTGCCCGGGTGTACACGAGTACGGGGAAAAGAAGTGGCAGTCCCCCGGGCTCTCCTGTCAGGATCCGGCCGGCCCGTCCAGGTATTTCCGGACAACCGGCACGGCATCAGGATTCAGTTCGTACGTAACGGTTGTCCCCTCTTTTTTCACCGAGACGATCTCGTCCCCGACGAGCTGCTGCATGTGCCAGGTAACCGAGGGACGCGAAATTCCCAGCGCAGCCGCAAGTTCGGGACGGGAACCGGACGGGGACCGGAGGAGCTGGATAAGGATCCTTGTTCTGGATTCGCTTTGCAGGTGCCAGAGGACCTGCTTCTCCAGTCTGGAATAGCCGGTCTTTGTCTCGTAATACAGCGAGTGGCCGGTGAAAGTGACATGGGTGATCTTCCCTGCCAGTTCCAGCATCGCCAGGTGATACCGCGCGGTTCCCCGGTTCATATTGGTGTCGCTGACAATGGTACTCAGCTGGGACCCGGGGTTTTGCTGCACGAGCCGATAGATTATCTTCCGGCGTTCGTTTTCGAGCACGACCTTATTCGTCAGCCTCCGAATCCCGAGAAGGGAATACACCTTGACTGCAAAGAACAGCTCTGCGGGGAGAACCAGGACCGGGGAAATTGCAAACAGGGTGAAGACGACCATGGATCTCGGGGTAAGTTCCCAGAACGAGATCTTCACAACCGTATCCGGGGGATCATCGCGCAGGGTGTCGTACCCCGGCCTCACGATCATCGGGTCCCCGGGAAGTCCTGCGGTTACCGACGGAACAGCGATAAGAAAGATGAGTATGAGCGGGATCACTGCCGTCCGGACCGGTATCGCCATCACCCGGACATATGGCAGTGATATCAAAATAGTGTTATGTATCACTTAATATGCAAGGAAAGAATAGTCCTCGGTACCGGAAACCCGTTCCCCATAGACCTGGAAGTTCCAGGTTCCTGCAGGCAGCGACTGGCCGGGCTGGATCATCGCAAGTACGATCCTGCCATCGTCTATCCCGTCAAATGAATCGTAATACGGACCATAGGAACCAACGGGCGTACTGATGATGAGGGACAGCGAATTCGAGGGGTTGCCCCAGTTCAGGTCAAGAGTCAGCTGCTGGACTCCCGATCCTACGTATTTTGTGAAATAGTCGGTTTCACCCTCGACTATCGTATCATATGCACGGGGAGAGAAACCCGGGGATTCGGTACCATTTCCCGGTACAACGATGAGTACCGGAACCTTTTCGTCCTGCTGTGCGGAAACGAGCGGTGCAAGCAGAAGTGCTGCACCGAGCAGAAGCAAGAGTGCCTTGCGGTATGCCATCATGGTTTTCACCGCACAGCGTTCGGGACAGGATCACTTACCTTTTCTGTCCACTTCATCTACAGATCACGAAAAACATCCGTGCCTGGTGGTGGACCGGGATAATTCATTTCCCGGGTTCCGGCCGGGAAACCGTTCGGTCATGTGAATCGAATCGATGAGGAACCCGGGAGAGTAAAGGAAGAGCCATCCTCTTTATGGTAATCCAAGGGAGTAAGCCCACGCGGCTGGGGCGGAAAGCCGGTGTACCTTCCTTCAGACAGCTCCCTAAGATTCCCTGAGAATCCCGGTTCAGGAAAATGTTATACCGGCACCGCATACAACTACTCAACCGGCAATTCACATCCGGACACCCCGGCTTCCCCCCCTGACAATATCCCTTTGGAGTGTGTTCCTGCATGATCCTGCAATATATCGAAACCGCTCTCGCCCCACGCCAGGTACGAAAAGATCGATGACGAAGAGCCGTATTACGGCGAGGTCCCTGCCCTTCCCGGGGTCTGGGCAACGGGAAAAACCCTCGAAGAATGCCGCAGCAGCCTCGTAGAAGTGATCGATGGCTGGCTTGTCGTCCGGCTCCGCCGCGGCCTCCCGATTCCCCCGATTGACAACTGCACCATCGAAGAAATCACCCGGATGGAGCAGCGTGTCAACGCATAGGATACCACCTGTCTCCTGATCGGAACTTGCCGGCAGGCTGAAAACGTTTGGTTTTGACGGCCCTTTCGGGGGCGGCAGGCATCCGTACATGATCAAAGGCGATCTGGTCCTGACAATCCCGAATCCTCACCGGACTGACATAAGTCCGGATCTTCTTGTCCGCATTCTTCGCCAGGCCGGGATCTCCAGGGAAGAATGGCTTGGGGACACATAAGGTGTCCTGTAACCCGGATTTGTCGCCGGCTCCATGATCCCGGGGCAGGTTCACGCGCCCGGCGATCCCTGAACAAACTGCCTTATAATCCCAATCTTCGTGCACCCTGCCCGGAACTCCGGTCAGCGTAACGCCCCCGTCACTTTCGCCCTTCGCTCATCTGCCTTATTATTATGCCGGATGGATTATGGATCAATGTCAGTATCCCCGCCCGATGATGTTCTTCTTCCCGGAATCGTCCGTTTCCTTGCCTGGCTCAAGAAACGGGGGGCACAGCAGAAACTTATGTATTGCACCAGGAAATGGGAGCAGAAAGGGATCCGGGTGAAAGAGATCTGCCGGGGACCGGCGCGGGGAAAGATGCGGATCCGGAGCAATCCGTCGACCGGTGAGAAATGGGTAATCCTTGACGATCTGGTGTGGGCCGATAACCTGATGATCGAATACGGGGAAGAAATCCCTCACCACAGCCAGTGGACAGAACTGTAACTATATTTTCCGAAACAGAAAATTTTTTTACTGTTTGGCCGGAACATATACCTGTGATGCCTATGGAGAGAGGTACTCCTGTGCCGGTAACAGACCGGGAATTTTCCGATATCCCGTACGGCGGCCTTTTCGGCGACACGGTGATGGCCCGCGTAGTAGAGGAGATCATAGCAGATCCCCATTCGGTCTACCATCTGAAGGATCTGGAGGATCTGACCGAAAAGTCCTCCCCGAGAATACGGGAGGCGCTCGTGACCCTTACCAAATCCGGGCTCCTGGCATCCCATGGCGGAAAACATCCGTCCTATACCGTGAATAAATCCAGAAAAACCTTCGTTGCCCTCACGCTGCTGGCATTTGCCGTCCTGGACGACCGTTCGGGATCAGACTGCATGAATACCGCCATCCGGCACTATTGCGAAACGATCCTCCCGGGATGCCTGGCAGATCAGGCAGTTGCGGCTGCCGCCTCCTACAAAATTGCTGATCGGAGCCCCGCAGGCTCTCCGGTAATCGCGGCGGGAAACGGAAACGCATACCATTATTCCCCCGGTATTGCGACACAGGACTGATTCGTATGGAAAAGTCCGGACAAAAACCACGGAAAGACCAGGAGCAGCGAAAGGAGTTCCTTATCGATGTCGCAGGAATGTATCGGTTTACACCGGGAGAAATGGTCCCGGACATAAAAACATCGGCATATTCCAACCTGGCGTACATAACCTGTACAAATCAGGATGTCTTCATTGACTTCCTTGAGATGCCGGGAATGAAAAAGGAGGGCAGGATGGTGGTCCCGGGAACCCGGATCTACATGTCCCATTCCGCGGCCCAGCACCTGGCAGGGAAACTCGCGGAAATCCTCGAGGGGACCTACCGGCGGGGGGAAATGGAATCGTATTCTCCGCCTCCGGTAAAACCCCCGGTCAGGATGAAGGATGACCTGAGAGGAGGATAATCACGCATGCCGCTAAATCCCTATCCAAACGGCTTTATAATCTCCCGGATAAACTCGTTGCAGGACAAATGAAAGCAATACCCAGGAAATATAGTACGGATGCAAGGGACCGGAAGCAGGCGGTCATCCTTGACCTGGAAACATTTCAACGGATGGAATCCATAATCGAAGATTACGGCCTTGCAAAATTCATGGAAGAGGGAGAGCCCGATGAGATCCTTTCCGTCCATGAAGCCAGGAAATATTATAAAACCCTGAAACAGGATTGAGATGCCGGCCTGCGGATATAAGAAAATATTTCTGAGAGACCTTGCTGCAATTCCCAAACGGGATCGTTCCCGGATAGAAAACCTCGTATTTGAGAAAGTTCCGGCATCTGAGAACCCGTTTCACGATTTTGACATGCATAAACTGTCGGGCTATCCGGAGTAGTACCGTATCCGTACCGGGAAATACCGGATCGGCTGCCGGATCTCCCCTGAAGGAGAAATACTATTCTGCCGGGTGAAAAGCCGGGAAGAAATATACCGGGTATTCCCCTGAATCAGGACAGGTCCACGCGCCCAGATCCATCCCCCGCCCGTTTTTCCCGGCCCATGTAAAATCCTGCGGACGATTTGTCAGGCAAAACGAACAGCATCCCGGGTCATTCAAACAAAAATACGCAGAAATCTGAAATATTTCGTCAGATTTAAATATTTGTGTGATCTTCCTAAATGAATATAATGCCAGAAATACCATTGTCCCGTGGAGATCTTTCCGCTTTCGACCCGTACCGTCCCCTCATCTCCCTGCTGAATTTCCAGATGGCAATCCTGGAACTGCTCATCAGGCTCATCTGCGAGGCATGGAACGTAACGGCCGTCCCCTTACCGGATCCCCGGTTCAGCTACCTCGACAACGAAGGCGTCCCCGGGTACGGCAGGCTGGCCGTCCCGCCGGTTTTCGATATTTCCCCCTTCTTTTCCCGGATCCGGTAACCGCCGGACCCCGGTACGCGCCCGCAACTCTTCCGGAAGTTCTCCCCGGAACCACCCGCACGTGATTCTCACGGTGTAACCCCGCAGCAACTTCCGGTTTCCGCCCCGTGCGTCCCGGCCCCGGCAACTCTTTTCCCGGCAGGGAGCGTGAGCGTTCCCTGCCGGTCCGGTACCGGCATTCGGACATCCCCTATTACAGGAACATGACAATGGAACACTACCTTCACAGAACAGAGGAAGCGGCCGGCCCGTGCAGGGAAGAGGCCGGCTTCCGGCGAAACGACAGATGGAACCAAAGCGGCCACGAACGGTACCTGAACCAGGACCCGGTGCACGAAAGACCGGGCGGGAACCCCCGGCAGGATGAACCCATCCTGCCCCTGCCATCCCCTGATAGCCGGATCATGGTACCGGATGCGTGGCCGGAAAGGACGGAAGGAGGCGCCCCATGAACCGGGGCCGCAGGCCGTCCGTCGCCCTGCACGAGGCGGCATTGCGCTTCTCGCAGGACGGCTCCCGGGTCCTCCCGGTCGCGGGAAGCAATACCGGCGTGAACGCGGTCGTTGTCGGCCCCGGGAACGTACGGCTCGTCCGGATCCGCAGCCCCCGCAACGTCATCTCGGATCCGGACGAGGTCGCCTACGCGTACCGGGAGGAAATCGCGCTCCTGAGGGAGATCCCCGCACCCGGCTGCGTGGAGAAAGTGCTGATGCTCTTCCAGTCGAACGGCGCCCTCCTCATGTTCCGGATCCTGCCCCACGGCATCGAGGCGGTACCATGATCTCCCCTGAAACGATCCTCCGGGTCCAGGCGGTCCTTATCCTGGAGACTTTCACGACCGCGGTATACCCGCCCCGTGCCGTCGGGCTCTCGGAATCGTTCGGGGACCTCGCAGGCGTCCTCGCGGGCGGCGGCCTGATCATCGTCCGGCTGAAAGAGTGCGCCTCCCGGTGCAGCCTCGATACGCTCCGGGTGGAAAAACTGTTTGCGAACGACATCCGGCTCATGCGCTGCTGGTCCCGGGTGAGCGCCATCCGGAACGAGCTCTGGATATTCAATGCCGCCGGCTCCTGGCAGTTCTTCGAAGTTCCGGCAGACGGGCTGCGGGAGGTCTTCCGTGACTGCTGACAGGAGGAAAATGCGGAAGAAGTACTACAAAGGGATCCCGCTCTTCCTCGTCCCCCGGGTGGTCCACGAGCAGGTGAGGAAAAAGCGGGCGAAACTTTCGAGGATCCATATCGTCCGGGCCAGGTGCAACCGGTTCACGGTCGCAGTCGTCTGGCTCCCGAAGAAGCGGGGCAGGGGCGATCCGAAGGAGAGCGTCCCCGGCCTCGATGAAGACGGGGGATGACCCCGCTCCGTTTTCCCATGATCCGTACGTATCGGATCCCTGAAGAAAAACGATCCCGGGCGGCTGGAGATCTGACCTGTGTGGAAGAACCCTGCGGAAAACCGAACGCATGTGTCCCTGGAGAATTACGGCCGGGTCCGGTATCCCTGGTCCGGATGGCCTGGCTTATCCGGATACCGCAATTCCAGTACCTTTTCCCGGATCAGCTTGTTCAGGTAATGAACTCTCATGGTCTCCGGCGTCCGGTTCAGGAGGGCGGCAATATCCCTGATACTGAGGTAATCCTCCCGGCACAACTGAATGAGGGCCTCCCGGATCACGGATGCAGGGACTTTCCTGGTTCGTGCCACCGGTGCTGCAATCTCCTTCAGCCGCTCCAAATGTACGAAGCCTGCATTTTCGTCCGGCACGGCGTCAACATACAGACCCAAATGTACGGAGCCCGCCCCTGCTTCGGGACAGGCCGGGATGGTTGAATCCGGCACCTTCCGAAAGATCCTCAATATCCAGGAGATCTGCGGGTTCTTTGAGACTGAGTGGTGCGTCGTCCGTCATGGAACAGGTATCCTGAAAGAGTACATCGCGTTCCTGACGTTTTAATGGATGGGCCGATACCCGGAATTCCCCCGGTGAAAAATGCATTTTCCCGCCGGTGATTCAGGTAAGGGAATGCCGTTTCGCGGCATAGAGATATATGCCTGGCCGCGGCAGGCAGGAAGACCAGAAATGGCAGATTTCGTACAGAAAAGCGAAACCAAAACGGCAACCCGTGAACTGGCCGCTCCCATCGGGGACGTGGCCGGGTTCACCGCGATTGTCCAGAGCGTCATTGCGAACAACCCGTTCTCCTGCGTCGCCTACATGACCGCAGGCGTCACCCACGATGCGGTCGAAAAGACAAAGGAGAGCTACACCGCGAGGATCGTGTACGAGGACGCGGAAGGAAAGTTCCGGGGAAAGATCACAGTCCAGGCCCCGGACGTTACGGCGTTCGAGGACATCGCAGCCCTCGTCCTTGGCAATGCGACCTATGCCGAGAAGATGGGCGGCACCGCACACCGGGACGTCGAGAACGAGACGTTCTCTGCGACCCTCAAGTGCCACGACGCGAACGGCGAACTCTACAATGTCGTGTTCGGCAAAAAGACCGTCCGGCTGAACTCCTACGAGGACGATGCCATCCGCGACCGGATCGAGACCTGGGCGGACAGCGTATCGGCCCTCGGCTGATCCCGGGACAACCCGGCACACGGGAAGATCGATCCGGCCCTCCGGTCATCTCCCTTTTGGCCGGATCGTCCCGCGAGGTGAGCTGCATGGAAACCGAAACCCTGGGGATTGTCCTGGGAGCTGTGCTCCCGCTGTACCCCGTCCTCTTCACCATCCACCAGAAGATCGGGAAGTACGATGAGATTGTCGAACAGTTCAGGGAATTCCGCGAAGAGTACGGACGGTTCCGGGAGAACAGCCATGGAGCCTGAGTCCGGACCCGGGCCGGTCGCCACCGTGACCGGCCTCTTCCGGGGAAAAGTCGGCGAGCTTGAACCGCTGACTGCCAGAACCCCGCTCACGCCCGATGAAGTTGCCAGGCATCCGATCTTCTACGAGCTGGACCTCTCCCCGGAGAAGAGCGGCGAGAACCTGATCATTGACCTTATTTACGACAGCATGTCCCCGCTGCGGCTTCCGGATCTCCGGCGGGGGACCGATATCCCGCACGGGATGCGGTTCTGGCCGGACTGGTTTTACCTCCCGAAGTACGATGTGATGCACGATACTGACGGGAGAAGGGTATACCCGAGATCGCCGGGGATCCATACCGTGCAGATCCGGACCGGCCGGAGGAAATGGGCGCAGATCGGGAGGTCCCGGGACTTCAGCCCTGAGAACGGCGGGTACACAAGCCCGGTCTTTGAGATTGCGATTGCAGGGGATACCGATGTTTGAGAACGAACTCCTGACCCGGTTTGCCATCAGCGGCACCGGGATCCTGCTCGGCCTTGTCTTTGTCCTTGCCGGCCTTCCGCTGCTCCTGCTCGTAATCCCGGTTGCCCTAATCTTCCTCGGCCTGGTCGCAGACCCGGAAGAGACCCATGCGGTCTGGTACGGGATGCTGAACGTCCTTGGGATTTTCGATCTCACTCTCCTGACCGGTGAGGAAAAAGCGGACTATGCGGTGAAACGGCATTACTTCTGGTTCGGCGAGGTGGCGTTTGCGGCGTTTCTCGCCGGGATCTTTGCGGTCCCGTCCGGGATCTGGCTTGCAGGCAGATCGGGAATATCCCTTGCATTCACCGGTGCTGCCGTCCTGTTCCTGCCGCTCTTTGTGTTCCTGCCGAAGCTGATCCGGTACGGCATGAAAGCGGATGCCGGTACCGCGATAGAAGCGTTCGGCAAAAACGAACAGGTGAAGAAGGTCTTCTGGGCGGTATTTGTCGCGATGGCCGGGGTGCTGCTCGCGCAGGTCGTGGAACCGGTCACAGCCCGGGAGATCCTGGCAATCCTGGCGGGCGGGATCACATGACCGTCGGAGGGGAGGCCTGGTCCTGTCCTTCCCCCGGCCTCTCCCTAAAACCAACCCTTTTATGGCCTCTGTTTCCGGAAATACCTGCAAATACCCCCCTCTTCATGAGAGCCCCGCCAGGGCCCTTTTTCGTGATCCGGCATACTGGAGGTCGATCCCGGAACAGGTGCCCGGGAAGGGGCCTTTAATTTACAGCTGGAGATCCTGCTATATAACCCCGGATTGCCCTCAGTCCCGCTTTAAATCGCCCGATTTTTTGCCGGAAAATTAATTCAGCTTCCGGACGGGGGATCACCTGGCTGGCCGGTCAATCCGGGCCCGTATCGGGCTCCGTTTGGGGGGTCCGGAGATACGGTCCGGTTCAGGGGAAATACCGTGATTTCCACTGCAAAAGGAAGCCCACCTGTACAGAGCCCCGTTGCGCGTGGCATCCGGTACTGGGATCCTGGATCCGGGACGGTGAACTTCACGACCGGTTTCCCTGTTTTTTTCAGATTATCGTGCGCTGATCCGGCAGGCATGGCAGGAAAAGACCCCCACCTAAAAACAATAAGTACCTCCGCCTCCAATCTTCCGGAAGAGGACTCCCCATGCCCCCCGACCCAGAAGAACTCACCATTCCCGTAACGCCCGGGACAAAAAAAGATCTCAACGCCCTGAGAGGACCGGACGAAACCTACGACCGGCTGATCGCCCGGCTCGTGCAGCTCGCAAGGAATACGCCCGGCTTCGCACCGGAAAACGAGAAGCATCAGGTGGAATACGCCTCCCTCAACGACGACCCCGAATACCGGGCGCTCAAAAAAGAGATGGCGAAGCAGCTGGGATTCATGAAATAACAGGAGTGCGCCATGAAATCGGTCATCTACTACTTCACCGGCACCGGTAACACGCTCGCCGTGGCACGGGCCCTTGCAACACAGCTGGGCGACACCGGCCTCATTCCGCTCCGGCGGGCGATCAGCCCCGGGGGTGCCTGCATCACTGCGGACGTCGTGGGGATTGCGTTCCCGGTCTATTTCCTGGACATGCCGGGAATCGTCCGGCAGTTCGTGCAGCAGCTCCGGTTTGACGGCACCCCGTACATCTATGGCATCGCAACCTGCGGGGGACGGCCCGGGGGAGCGCTCTACCGGCTGGTGGAAGCCCTTGAAACCCGGGGTTCGCGCCTCTCGTCCGGCTTTTCCCTCGTCATGCCTGAGAACTACCTCGGCCCGATCGACCTGATGGAACCAGAGGAAGAGGCGGAAAAGAGGATCGCGGCCGCACAGGAACGGATCGCGGAAATCGCACGGGCGGTCGACGACCGGCAGGTTGCAGTACCGGAAGGAACGGATTCGGCAGCGCTCCGGATCGGCGGATCGCTGACCCGGTTCGTGATGACCTCGCTCTACCGGGTCCCCCGGAGACTCCATGCGACCGGGCGGTGCAACCGGTGCGGCCTCTGCGAAAAGATCTGCCCCACGGGAAACATCAGCCTCGATGAAGACGCTGTCCGGTTCGGGAACGCCTGCACCCAGTGCTATGCCTGCATCCACTGGTGCCCGCAGCAGGCAATTGAGATTGGCGGCAGGACCGAAGGAAAACGCCGGTACCACCACCCGGACGTGACCATCCGGGACATGCTGGACCAGCGGGGCGAATAACCAGGTGTGCGGTCCCGGCGGGAAATGCTCTCCCGGGAATTCCGCTGATTCTTTCCCTGCTACGGCTGCTGCCACGGTTCAGGAAGATACGGAGCCCGGTATCCGGAGGAGCAGGATTATATTTGAAGGCGGCCGATTTTTCCCCTGAAACCTGGCGTATTCTCTCTCGTTACCCTCATAGCAGTCCTCGCGGCATTCCTCCTCGTGTTTGGGTGTACTACCGCAGACAAGGGAAGCACCGCCCCGGTGGCGACGGTGAGCATAGAATCCGATGTCATGAACCTCACTTCAACCGAGGGAACGCCGGTGCAGCTGCATTACCTCGCAGTCCAGAACCGGACCGGCACCGCACTCCGTGACGGGCTCGAAGAGCTTCGGACCGAATCCGCCGAGTATTACTTCGACTTCCAGTCCCTGAACGCGACAACCGGGAACGGAAGGGCGCTCCGGGCGGAGATGATGACGTACTTCTCGAACGTGAACTCGTACGCGATCAACATGATCATGTATGCCGATACCCGGGATGACACGTATCTCAGGGAGGCAAAACTGTACCAGGCAAAGATAAACAGTTCGCTCGAAACCATCAGGAACCTGTACGGGGAACTGTAACTTTTTTCTGTCCGTTCCTCCTGCAGCGGGCGGATCTCCGTGTCCCGGTACCGTTGTGATCGATCCCCTGCAGATCAGGTGCAGACGCGGAACCTGCCGCCATCTTTTTACCCTGCGATAGAATACTATCAGCAATGGCAGTCTCCGCGTTTCTTACCCCCGTTGCCGCATTCTTTGAGATCGTGACCTGCGTACTTGCGCTCGTAATTGGATTCTCTTCCTGGAAGATCTACGGCTGGCTCTTTGCGTTCACGTTCTTCATCTTTGCCGCATTCGATGTCCTGGGCGGGATGGAGATCTCTTCGGATCTCCTTGCGATCCTCAACCTTATCGCGGTCCTCGCCGGCCTGTGCGGCATGTACCTTCTCCTCAGGGAGAGCTGCCCCTGCAGAAAAACCGGGAATGCGTGACAGGCAAAACATCAGCGCAACACGTTTACCGAAGATGATGCAGACCCGGGCCTCGTTCCGGTATACCGGGATCCGACCACAAGCCCTCTATACCATTCGTCCCAACCCCTTAGATCCAATGGCATCAGAAGATTATTTTCACCAGGTATTTCTCTCACTTCCCCGGCAGGGCCCGGGGTATTCCGAAGCAACCAGGAAAGCATGGTCCATGATCCCGGCGCTTCCCCTGCATCCCAACATCCTTGATGTCGGATGCGGGACCGGAACCCAGACCCGGGACCTTGCCGCGATCTCCGGCGGGACCATAACGGCGGTGGACAACTACCAGCAGTTCCTGGACCGGGTAGCCGACTGGGCGATTGAAGGGGGCTATTCCCAACGCATACGGACACGGCAGGCGTCCATGGACGATCTGCCATTCGGGAAGGACGAGTTCGACGTCATCTGGTCCGAAGGCGCAATCGATATCATGGGATTCGAGAAAGGTCTCACCTACTGGCAGGATTTCCTGAAAAAGGGCGGGTACATCGTGGTTTCGGATCTGACCCTCTTCACCGAAACCGCCCCGCAGGAACTTGCGGACTTCTGGAAACCCTACGGTGTCACGGCCTGCAACGAAGAAGAGAAGGTAAAGCAGATCGAACGTGTGGGCCTCAGACTCCTCGGGAAGTTCCGTATCGAAGAGAAAGGATGGGTGGAGCACTTTTATGAGCCGATGGCAAAAGTTATCGCCGACCTGCGGAAAAAACACGGCGACAACCCGGAGTGTTCGGCAATTATGGATGCCCTCTCGCAGGAAGATGTCATGTACCGGAAATACGGGAAGCTGTACGGCTACACGTTCTTCATCATGCAGAAACCCCGGGCGTGATCATCCCGGGTATTCCCCGTAGTTTGTTTTTCCCGGTTTGCGGCCTCCCGTGAAAACCGGTTGTAAAACCCATTAAGTTCCCCTGCGACCGAAACTATACCGCATGGACGAGGACGACCTGGCCCCGAGAGTGCTGCGAGTCGGGCGGCTGTATGAGGAGGAGATCCCGGCAGCCCCGCTTCCGTCTCCCCTGTCACGGGAAGACCTCGATGAAATGGCACAGGAAGTCCTGCTCTCCCCGCTCAATTCGTATGAAGAGCCGGAATCCGTCTCATCCGTTCTCGCGGGCCACGCGGATCCGGTTCTTGATGAACCGGGCCTCACGACCGATATGAAAGAGACGGGCCGGCAGGTTCCCCTTGATTTTTTTGCGGCCCGGAAAACCGGACTCATCGGCCCGGGGGAGGAAGTGGACCTCAGTAAAGACGGGCTACGGGTGGACGACCGGAAAAAGGCCGGGCATCGGCGTGGACGGGCACGGTAGAGATCATGTAAGGCAGGGTCCCTCCGGATTCCGACCCTGCGGCATTTATATGCCGGGCAACTGGTAGTTCATGGGTTCCAATAACGGGATTGCCGAAAAGCCGGGTTTTTCAGGGAACCTGTTCCCGAGCCATCTGTTCCGGTTCCCGGCCCTGTTCCGGAAATCTGACTGGTTTTTCCTGTCGGGTACCCGGAACCCACCATCTGAAAAAGATCGCGAACTTCTCCTTTCGTACCGGGTCATCCGGTCAATCCCCGGGAACCGGAAGTCCGGGTGATCCTGGTTTCCGATCAAAACCTGCTGAGATTATATATTAACGAATATCTAGTAACTTAATTGCCCGGACAGGCACTTTTCATCCTCAGGAAACGGGGAATCTGCCGAAAGATCCGGGGGCTCTCCCCGGGGGAGAGATATTCTGGATGTTTCTCCATGAGAGGTGCGTGTGTCCTGAACATAAGGAATGGCATTCCGGTCGTTATCTGCGGCATGGTCCTCGCGTGTCTCGTTTCCTGTGCTGCGGCGGATGACTACACCGTCATGGAAATAAACGAATCGGAATTCGTGGACTTTTATGCGGATTACCTCAATCAGTCCATCTATGACGCACAAAGCAATTCCGGACCATCGGATCCCGAAACCCTGGAGAACAACTTCCCCAAGACATCGTATTCCGACTGGAATCAGGGGACCTGCGGCAACTGCTGGGTCTGGGGAGCCACCGCAACGCTTGCCCAGTCCTACTACAAATTCTCAGGAATCTCGACGCCGCTCTCGATCCAGTTTTTCAACTCAAACTATTTTAACGGGAACATCGGGCAGGTAAAACCGCACCGGTGGGCATGCACCGGCGGCGATGAGTATGAGTTTGCGGATGCCTATAGCAACGGGCTGAACCAGTCCTATGACGGCCAGCCATTTGTAATCCCCTGGAGCAACGTCAATGCCTCTTATGGGGACATTATTGCCGGGGATACCAGGGATAATGAAACTCTTGTCCCCCGGGAATGGATAACCGTTACCCCGAATATGGGTTTTTACTGGATAAACCCCGAGCGCGTCCTTTCCGATCCGTCAGACCGGGAAGTCTCCATAACGAATATCACGGAATCTCTCCTCGACGGGAAAGTACTCCTGTATTCACTGTATTGGTCTAACAGGACGGATATAGATTATTTTGCCGATATGTGGACCTATGAACCGGATACGTTGTATGACCCGACCTACATGAACGGTGAAATATACGATCAAAATCAGGGATCCTCCGGCCACGACATGGTTCTTATCGGGTATAATAAATCGGATACGGACCCCGATGAGTGGTACTGGATCGTGCAGAACAGCTGGGGGACATCGGAAAACCGGTCGGAAGGCAAGTTCAAGCTCAAAATGAATATGAGCTATAACGCCTCTCTCTACACCAATTCCTCGAAAACTAAATCGCAGGAGATCCAGTATTTCACGGTGATGAATGTCAGCTGGAAGACCGATCCGACCGTGACCGGTATCACACCTTCTTCCGCGGACTTTGGAAGTATTGTCGATATCACTGACCTTTCCGGAACCGGGTTCCAGTACGGAGCGACGGTTTTTCTTGCAAAAGACGGGGAGGATGACATCCAGGCGTCCGATGTAACCGTTGTATCTGGAACCATGATCACCTGCGATTTCGATCTCGTGAATGCCAGCACCGGGCCATGGGATGTTATCGTAACCAATACGGATAACCGGTCCGCGACACTGGAGAACGGGTTTACGGTAACGACCCCTGACGTGCAGTCAGATAGCGGGGGGGGAGACGGGCAGGAGACTTCCTGTTCCGTGACGTCGCCCGGTGCCCCGGCAGGCGGGACCATGACCTTCAGCGTCAACCAGCCGTTGTCCGGAAATTCCCCGGATATGCTGGTTTCCGTCCAGGTGACACCGTCCCGGGCACTCGGGTCCACCGACCTCCTGGTATCCGGCGCCGGGACGGTTGACACATCCGGGCTGAACGACCGTACCATTGTCGGGGTAGTCTCCCTGGAACTCGCAGGAGTGAACCCGTCTGCGGTCAGCGGGGCAGCCATCACGTTCACGGTCACCGGCCAGCGGCTCTCCGGGAACGGGCTGAAACCGGAGGATATCGTCCTCATGCGGAACCACGGTGGCGCCTGGTCGGAGCTCCCGACAAAGTTCGATCACGAGGAGAACGGGATATATTATTTCACGGCAACGTCCCCGGGATTTTCGTATTTTGCGATAACCGGCAGGGCTGATGCCACGGCCGGGAACGTGACGGCTGTCACCTCCACCGGTCCGGTGCAGAACGTGACCCTGTCCATGACCGCCATTCCTGATGTCACCCCGGCCATGGAAACGATTGCTACGACTGTACCTGCGGCAACGACAACCACCCAGGTTCCGGTTGCAGATGAGGGGACTCACCCGGTTGACGGTATCCCGATTGTCCTCATCATCATCGCCGTCGTTACTATTGTTGCAGCGGCCGCCGCAGGAATTCTCCTCCGGCGCTGGTGGCGCCGGCGGCAGAACCCGGCCCTGTTCCGGAAATACGATTGATTTTTCTGTCGGGCGCTTGCGGCAAACCGGCAGATCCTCCCTCTTACCACAAAAAGCGGGTAATCCTGAAGGACGGTTCAGCTGGTTCCCGGAAAGGCTGGCACGAGGATCCTGTTTTCGTCCGGCACCGGATCCGGTACATCCCTGCTGCAATTGCCTCTCCTGCCCTGCTGTCAGGATGAATTTCCGGTTCCGGTGTTTCTGCATGGTCTGCTGGTTTCCCGGGCATCGCCAGCTATTTGCCGGTGCATAACCCTACAGCAAAAGCGATATGGGTCCGGTGCGATATCCTCCTACCATGACACTTACCGAAGAACAGAAGCTGGAAGTGCGGGCAACGATGGAAGCGTACGCGACCGCGTACCGGAAGAACGATCTCAAAGCATTCAGGGAAGTCTTCTCACCGGACATCTGCGGCTTTGGCAGCGGGGCTGACGAGATCGTCGACGGGTATTCCGGGTTCATCCGGCAGATTTCCCGTGACGAGAGCCAGGCAGCAATCGACGGGGTCGAATTCTCGGAAACGAAAATTTTCGGCGAGGGCCGGGTTGCCTGGGTCATGACCCGGAGCGCAATCACCTTCACGGTCCCGGGAGGAAAGAAGCAGACCATGAAGGGCCGGTCCACGATGGTGATGCGCAACAACGGGAACCGCTGGAAGATCGAGCAGATCCACTTCTCCCTGCCGTACGGCGGGCAGGAAAAAGGGCAGTCCTTTCCCGGTGCATAACCGGCCGGGACGCAAATTCTCATTTTCCCGCGGCATTGGATCACCGGCAGTTTTTTTAAAAAGGGAGACGGCATCTCCGATGACGCCGGGAACCCCGGTCCGGGAAGCAGGCAGTACCTGCAGAACCGGCGGGGCCGGCACGCTGCGTGGATCCGGAAGAATGCCGGGTAAATGCCGGGACACGCGATCCTGTTTTGGGAACTGTTCCGGAGCCGGACCGGCCTTTGGAAAACCTGCTGAATTGCAGGAAAAAGGAGATTATACCCGGGTACCGTTCCAGTACTGGGTTGTGTTCTCCAGTGCAGCGGCGGTCTCGTTCATGGAGATCCACCGGCCGGTGAAGGTCTTTCCGTCAGCCGAGGGCGTGAACGTAAAGAGGCCGGAAGAGGTTGTGTTCCCGCTTGTCTCCTCCCAGGTGCCGGCAAGGGTAACACCGGTAACGGTCGCATTGACAGACCCGTTCCCAAGGGCGTAGGTTCCGGTCACAGCGGTTCCTTTCTGGGTGATAATCAGGGTCTCGGCAGTTATTCCGGAGGTTCCGGCAGTTGAGTAGGTCGTGTTCCAGGTCCCGTCCCAGGACATATTTGACGATGCAGTTGTTGCAGTCGTAGTTGCAGTTGCCGCAACGGTTGCCGGTGCAGTGGTCGCAATGGCGGTTGTCTCGGGAGGTGCTGCAGAGGGGACCTGGGAAGGGGGCGCCGAAGCCGTTGCAGCTGGCGTTGCCGTCGTTTTTGTCTGTGTCGTTCCTGTACAGCCGGCAGCGATCACCATCAGGCAGGCAATGCCGGCTATGAGAATACCATAAGAGAATTTCATACTTGTCCTTATACCATCCTCTTCGGTTGTAGTTAACCCTGCCGGAAAGGTTTTCTTCCGAGGATGCACTGCGGTGATCTCTTCCGGAAAAGGAAACCGGAGATCCGGCCGAAAATATTTCCGGACGGTCTGGTGCTTTCCCTCATACTATTCCCCCCGGGCGATCTTCCAGAGTCGGGAGACCTGGCAAAATCCGGTCCGGCCATAAATTCCCGGTTATCCTGCCGGTCCGGTGTCTGCACCCCCGGTCTTCCCTGAAAAAATGACGGGTTTTATCCGGAACCCGCGTTGCGCCGAGAGATACGGACGGTTCCCTTCCGGTGATGGTTCAGGAACCGGTACTCATATTGTACTTCTGCTGGATCTGTGCGAACGTCCCGTCCTGTTTCATCCCGTCGAGAGTTCCCTGCCAGGACGCGATAACGCTGTCGGGCGTATCGTTGCTGAACGCGATGTATGCCGTTCCTTCCCCGATGGAGTAAACCGGGGTGATCGCAATCGGATCGACGCCCGCTTTCCTGAGGATCTCAGGGGTGTTTGCGGTTGTGCCGAGCCAGAGATCGCTTTTTCCGGCAAGCAGGTTTGCAAGACACCCCGCATCGATATCGCAGGTTGCGATATTCGTGAAGTTCTGGTGCAGCAGGTACTGGTGCCGGGTATCGTCTTTCACGACCCAGATCTTTCCTGCGGATTTTGCTTCATCGGGACCTGGTATGGTAAGGCCGGATCCGTTCCGGGCGTAGAGCATGAACTCGTAGGAAACGACCGGCCCGACCCACTTGAAGAGGTGCTCGCGCTCTTCGGTGCGCCCGGTGGAATAGAGGGCAACCCGGGGCCCGGTGATTGCTGCCTGGTATCCTTTGCTCCAGGGGAGGATCTCGATCCCTGCCGTCTGGTTGAGCCGGGAGAGGATCGTTTCCACGACCTCCGTTGCCTGTCCGGTCACCTTCCCGTCGGAACCGTAATAGTTGAATGGCGGCAGTTCTTCGGTGATGATCCGGACACCGGCATTTGCGGGATGTCCGGAAGATGCGCCTTTCGCAGTGCAACCGGCGACAACGATGAATGCTGCTGCCATTGCCAGGATGATGATCAGCATCAGCGGTTTCTGCAGGGCCGGTCCGGGATCGGGTCTGTAGTGCATGGGGGTTCCACCTCTCGTTACCCGGTCTTTTTCTCGCGGAGCAGGGCGTCGCGTTCCTCCCGTGTCCTGCACTCCTCCCTGACGTTCCCGACCATCAGGCAGAAAAGATACATGCCGATGGCGTTTGCGAGGATCATCGGGACTGCGACCCGGGCGACGATCGCAAAGGCGGTATCGAATGGCCGGACCATCGCGAGGGTGAGCGCCATGTGGAATACTTCCATCAGGACGGCAAATATCACGGCGATTGTGACTCCTGCAAACCTCTTTTTGCAGTACAGCCAGATAAGTCCGCCGAGCACCCCCGCAACGATCGCGGTGATGGAGCAGGGATACACCGTGGTCCCGCCAAGGCTGAACCGGAACGCTGCCCCGATCAGCCCTGCACCGAGCCCGACCCAGGGTCCTGCGAGGAGCCCTGCGAGCATGGGGCCGAGATCACGGACGTTCACGACGGAACCCAGAAAATCGATGCCGCTCCAGGTGCCGTAGACCGACAGGGCCCCGAAAAAGATGACCAGGATGATCCGGGTGGAAAGCGTTGCATGGCCTTCGAGAATTTCAGGGAAGATCCTGCTTCTCGTCAGGAAGTACGCTGCGACGATGATGACGCACATGAGCTGCAGGAGAACGTTGAGCTGGGTAAGAAACGAAAGATCCATACAGAGCAACCTTTGATGAATCAGGATTGGACGAGTTCTCATTAAAGGAATCCGATTTGATGCTGCCTGCAGGATGGACCGGATATCTCCGGCTGGCAGCGGATTCCGGAAAAAAACAGAAATGATCCCGGACACTTTTCTGAAACCCGGCTCCTGCATCCGGGGCTACCTTCTCTGGTTCGCACTGATGGACCGCAGCCATACGGGCAGCGCCGCATGATACTTCTCCCGTGCCAGCCCCAGGAGGACCGGCAGGGCGAGGATGAACCCGATGCAGCCGAATGCAAGGAAAAGGTTGCCGTAGGTGGAAACGATGGCAAAGACCGGAACGAACGCCAGCGTGATTGCAAAGTTGCCGAGGTTCAGGGCGACCGAGAACCCTCCGCTTGCCCTGCCCAGGAACTGCCGGGGCGTGACGGTTGCGATCCAGTTCAGGATAGTCGGCATCAGCATACCTTCAGCGATACCGACGCAGATGACGCCTGCCGTAACCGTGGCAAGCGAGCCTGCGAGGCCGAGGCTGCAGAACCCGATGCCGAAGAAGACAAAGGTCATCGTCAGGATCGTGAATCTGTGGAACCGCCAGGCGACCCTGCCGTATGCAAGGCCCACGAGAGTCGAGGCACAGCCCGAGATGCCTAAAAACAGCCCGCTTGCAAGGGCGGTGTTCTCCCCGAAGACCCGTGCCGCGTCCATCGTCGTTATAAGGTACGGGAATTTTGTCGGGAGCAGGAAAAAAAGCATGTTCCCGAAAAAGAGGGCAACGTACGCGAACATGAGGGACGGGATGGGAAACGGTTCGCCGGAATCGTCCCTTGCGGACCGGGCATCCTGGCGGGGCGGCTCTTTCATCGTCAGGAGTACTCCGGCAAGGATCACCACACCGAGAAGGTAGATCAAAAACGACGCGTGCCAGGAGATCCCGGCAAGGAGCCCGCCGCTTGTCTCGAGAATCAGGACGCCGACTCCCATTGCGGCTGCCTGGTAGCCAAGGACTTTTGCCCGGGAAATCCCCTCATAATAGCAGACAATCAGGGAGGATGTCGTGCAGGTGATCCCGGCGATCGCAACACCGACCAGAAACCTGCCGGCAAGGATGGCGGGGAGGGATGTGAGATAATACCCGGAGCTCCCCGCGACGGTGAACAGGGCAACCGAACCCGCAAGGACCGGAATTTTTCCGATCCTGTCCGACAAAATGCCGATAAAAAACCCGGTGATTGCTATTGCGAGCGCCGGAAGGGTGATGATCAAAGAGACTACGGCCTCCGGGGCGTCAGGGAACGCTGCGCTGATCAGGGGCAGCGCTGGTGCGACTGCCGCCCCGCCCATGAGGATCATCATGGCAGATAAAAGGAGGGACAGGAGTGTCCATTTTGTAGGTTTGAAAGGTTTTGAAACCATGCCTTACCTGATTGCCAACCTCAAAATATCAAGAAAGTGCTCCTTTCAGTAGTAGCTGGTACCATGATTGACGATGCATTGCTGCGCGAGCTCCGGAAGATCGGGATGAGCGAGTACGAGGCCAAAGTGTATGTAACCCTGTCAGCGCTCCGGGTGGCAAGCGCCCGGGAGATCCACGAGCAGACGAAGATCCCCCGGGGCAGGATCTATGAAACGCTCGCGGCTCTCGCGGAAAAAGGGTTCATCGTCTCCTCCGGGACCTCGCCCGTGCGATACTCCCCGGTCGATGCCACGAGGACGTTCGAGCGGCTGAAGCGGGAGTCGGTTACGTCCCTTGCCTCCCTGCACCGGCGCTTAAAAGCCCTTGAGTCCGAGAGCCCGGAGCCCGTCATGCAGGGGTACCGGCTCTGCACGGAATGGACCCGGGACATCCAGATCCGGATGATGCTCCAGCGGGCAAAATCAGAGATTGTCATCCTCTGCAATGACGCAGACTCCCTGGCACGGTACGGAAAGGAGATCTCCCGGGCCGCGAAACGGGTCGACCTGTATCTTGTTCTCGGGAACCGGGAACTCGCGGAGTCTCTTCCCGTGAAGTGCTATACCGGGGGGAACGATATCTTATCCTCCCTTTTCAGCCACGACGCGGTGGAGAGCATCGGGCCCTCGATGAAACTCTCCCTGATGGCGGACCGGCGCGAGTCCCTCTCGGTCCTGGAAGAGAACGACCGGGTGACGGGGATCCTCATCTGCCCGGATATCTATGCAGGTTATCTTTCCCGGAAGGTAATCGCGGAGATCGAATTGGTTGCACAGTGCCGGAAGAACGGCTGAAGGGGAACAATCTGGCGTCCCCCCGGCCTGCACCTTACTTTCAAGACCTGCAACTGCAGGCACAGCCCGTGCAGTCAACATCCATACCCCTGCACTTCAGTGCGGATGCAACGGAACAGTAAACCGTGTCCATGGTGTCGCCGCGCAGGCCGCCGGTCGGAAACGGTGTCATGTTGGCAATCACCGGGTAAAACGCTTGGTAATACCGGTCGCCGGACACGTTGCCCAGCGTGTAGAACCCCGCTGAGGCCGGCAACAGGTACCGCGGCACCCGAGGGCCCGATCCCGCGTGCGAATCAAGCGAGAGCGCTATCAGTTCCTTTGTCTCCGGGCTGTTGTAGAAACTGATGAACCTCAAAGCCTGTTCCGTTTTTTCCGGTCCGGCATTCCCGTTCATCACGAAACCGTCCACCCATGCAGGCGACTGGTGCGCCCCGCTCCCGTATACCGTCCCGGAGATCGTGATATTCTGGCCGGCAGTCTCCGGGTAACGCGAGAGAATCCAGTACAGCATTTCAGAATAGCCGGTGTACCTATCGGTTTTCCCCGAACCGAAATCGTCCATGGCAGAGACGTTCTCGAAGTAATACCCGTCAAGGCAGCGGTTTTCCCCGGAAGCACTGCTGCATTCCGAGAGCCTTGCGGCAAGGAGATCGATTGCAACCGGATCGGGCTTGCCTGATGCGGCGCTGAGGGAAGCTGCCCGCAGCAGGTCCGGGTCATTTCCGTACGTGGATGCATAGGCAGAAATGTAAAGGTCGGGAAGCGTGCCTCTGCCCCCGAGGTCGCCGGCCTCCGGCCCGCTGTCGGCCGGGCTGCGCACGAAGTCGTAGTGTGCGCAGAGCCATGTCGGGATAAACCAGACCGAGCCGTTAATCACCCCGACGTACCCGTACGGCCGTACGACCGAGCCGAGTTCCTTTGCAATCGTACTCTCCCTGCTGTCCGGAGCCGGCCCGAAGGGCCTGATGTATCCATCTGCTATGAGGTTGTCAAGCACGGTCTGCTCCACCTCCACTATATCCGGACCGTCCTGTGAAAAGACTGACAAAAAGTCGCTGCTTTCCGAGAAGTACGTACTGTAATCATCCGAGATCGCGATCTGTATGCTGTCATCAGGATACATCCGGTTGTAGCGCTCTTCCAGGATTGCAACCAGCGCAGCGTTCGAGTCGCCGTTCACGTCATCGATATAGGGGTACAGCGCGATTTTGAGTACCGGTCGCTCCATCCGGTCCCCCTGCGTACCGCCGGTTGCGCTGCCGCCTCCAAGGGGGAGGGAAGATACAGCCCATGCAAGGACGATGACACCTGCAAGGATGATAATTACAAATCCGGTCTCCTTCCTCATCGCAATCAGGTATTTCCGGATACACATATCCTTTTGGTTCCGGGAATTGCAGAAAACGGTTGGCGGTTTCGATCGTAATCTCGCTCGTCACCGGCCCGTTTCTCGATACCCTGCCGTTCCCTGTACAGAAAACGTGGTTGTCTCCCTTTTCCTGACCCGGATCGTGATGCCGCCCCTGTCCCGGATCGCGGCAGAATTCCGGTATCCTCCGGAAGACCGGCTGCCAGGTAAGGATACCAGGACGGGTGCAGAAGACCAGTGTGGGGAACAGGCCCATCAAATTACTCCGGCATGCGGACTCCTGCTTCACCTCCCGGTATACAGGGCGGTGTTCCGGATACTATGCTGCCGATCCATTTTGCTTCCGGCCGTTGTCTCCCGAAAGAACCGGCACCTCACGACCGACACCGGGCGGGACCCGGGCAGTCCGGAAACTTCAGTACAGGTCCATGACCGGCTGGAGGGATGCGGGGAGTGTCCTCTCCAGGGAATACCCGACCCCGGACGGCGGCAGGAAACCGATCGTGAAGCTGGTATGGGCCGCCGCGCTGTTCGGGACTCCGATGCCGATGACGAACTGTTCGCCGGGTTCAAGCACGGTATCGGCATCGCTGTTCGTCTTCTGCAGGATACCCCACCGGGGAAGCCCGGTGATATCTGATGCGGTCACCGGGTCGCCGGCCCAGGTGAGATTCGTCCACCGGTTTACCGGGTCCTGGTAGGTCACGGTCATTCCGGATATATCCAGTCCCCCGCCACCCCCGGTTGAACTCAGGGTGACTTTTACATAACCCGCCCAGCGGGAGGTGTTGTCTGCTCCGGTAATTGCGTATACGTCCCCGAATGCCTGGACGCTTGCAGTCGTCTGTTTCACCCCGGATGCAATCGTCGCCTGGTTTTTCTGGGCGGTGAAAAAACCCGCACCCAGGACGACATACGAGAAAACGGCGGCGACCGCAACGAACGCCATGAAAACAAGCGCGGCCTCAAGGCCGGTGAATGCCTCATCCCGGGATTGCAGGGTGGATGACACGCGGATTCTGTACTTCCATTCACCGGCCGGGAGATATAGGTTCGGCATCCGGCGGGGTATTGTAAATCCGCTTTGGACGGGAACCGTATGCAACCAGGCCCCTGGAAAGGGAAGCCGGGCCGGTTACCGGCCGATACTTCCGGGAGAGCCGGGAAAAAGGGCCGGGAATTTTTTCCCGTTTCCCATCCTCTTTTGCCCGGCCGGTGAAGTACTGGCGATCCCGTCCGGATGGACGGGACCGTGAGATGAGAACATGACGCAGGCAAGAACCGGAGTACGGTCTGCAGGAAAGAATACTGCACACCGGAAGGAGTCGTCTGCCCTTTTCCTGATCTCGGGAATCTGCTACATTGCAGTTATTTTAGTCGCCTCGCTGGCCGGTATGCATTCATTCCTCTGATCAGAAGGCAGGTGTCTGAAAAATCCGGGCACCTTATATCAGGTGATCTGGTGGAAGAATGAGTGGACGAACTGAAGGCAGAGGCGGTATCGGGAAACGGATGTATCGCTTGGGGGAGAATACGGTAATGCACCGGTTCCCTGAGAAATTTTCCAGGATTCTGATTGGCAGGTAGACATGTAGACCGGGCCGCATTCCGGATCCGTCCTGGATATGCCGGGATGTACCCCGGTTATCCTGAAAAATGAGGGGAACGTGGCGGAAAGGTCATTTCCGCCGGAACGCCCCGGCCAGGAAGAGAACGGAGAAGACCGCGGCAGACCCCGGAACGATTGTTGTCGGGGATGCACGGGTTGTACCTGCCGGTACGGTCGCAGGTTTTCCTGCACCCGGAACACCCGTCGGGGTACCCGGCGGGACCTGTGTCTCCGAAAGAGACATTGTCTGATACGGGGTCGGGGTAACACCCGGCGGACCTCCGGCCTTGTACGTGGTATCGCTGCCATACTCGTTCGCTACGGTCAGGCTGACATTGTAAGATCCGGTGATCCTGTACTGATGCCGGGGATTCTGTTCGGAGGAGGTTGTTCCGTCACCGAACTGCCAGAACCAGGATGTCGGATTGTTTGTCGATAGATCCGTGAACTGAACGACAAACGGTGTACTTCCGATCCGTTCGCTTACCGTAAAATCTGCCACCGGGGCCTGGGTGGCGGCAATACAGCTGCCTTTCGTAATCGTATCTGCCCCGTTCTCATTGGCTACCGTGAGTGTCACGGTATATGTCCCGATCTGTGTATAGGTATGGACCGGGTTCTGCTCTCCCGATGTTTCCCCATCGCCGAAGCTCCATGTCCAGGAGGAAGGCATGCCGGTGGATGTATCCGTGAAGTTAACCGTAAGCGGCGCACTGCCCCGTGCGGGGGACGCGGAAAAATCAGCGTTCGGGAGGTTCAGCACCGTGACGTACTGTTTTTTCGTAAGCGTATTCTGTACCGAGAGATTTGATGTGGTAAGGGTCACCGTGTAAACCCCGGCTTTCTGGTAGATATGATCCGCCCGGGATGATGTACCAATGGAACCGTCACCGAAATCCCAGACCCAGCTGGCAGGCGCGTTGGTCGAGAGATCGGTGAAGGTCACATACCTCCCGACCCCGACTCTCGTCCGATCTGCCATGAAATCTATAGCGACCTCCTTTCCGGCAACAATCAGGTCCGGCCGGATTTCCGTATCGCTGCCAAAGGGGTTGGATGCCGTCAGGGAAACCGTATAGGTCCCTGCGGTCTCATACAGGTGGGACGGGTTCTGGTCGGCAGATGTTGTTCCGTCGCCAAAGTCCCAGAGCCAGGAGGAAGGCAGGTTCTCAGACTGATCGACAAACCTGACATACAGGGGAACCTGGGATGCCTGGCGGGGATTGATGACCGGCCTGAAATCTGCGATGGGCGCGAGGCCGACATTGATATAGCCGGTTTTTGTCACAGTATTCCGGCCGTTGGCATTTATCGCGGTGAGCGACACCGTATAGATCCCCTTCGCCTGGTAGGCGTGGGTTGGGTTCTGCTCGGAGGATGTGACCGTATCGCCAAAATTCCATGCCCACGCCGAAGGAGTCCCGGTTGATACATCGGAGAACCGGACAGCCTCCTTCACATTTACATGGGTGGATGCTGCAGTGAAATTCGCCACCGGCACGCCACCGGCATCCACGATCTGTTCTGATGTATCGGACAACGTGCCTTTGGTGACCGTCAGTTTCACCGGGTAGGCACCGGAAGTATTGAACGTATGCAACGGGTTTTCTGCGGTCGATGTCGTTCCGTCCCCGAAGTCCCAGGACCAGGTATCCGGGTCCCCGGTGGACTGGTCCGTGAAGAAAACGGAAAGCGGCACTGGTCCGGAGGAAGGATTCGCGAGGAAGCGTGCCGCCATCTGGTCACCTGCAGTGATGTACCGGTTTTTGGTTGTATAGGATGAACCGAACGCATTCGATACGGTCAGGATGACATTATAGGTTCCTGCAGAATAGTAGGTGTGGACCGGGTTCTGGAGGGATGAGGATATGCCATCGCCAAAATCCCATTGCCAGCCGGTTGCCTGTCCCCGGGAGAGATCGGTGAACCGGACCGTCATCGGTATATTTCCGGAAGTCGGATCTGCGGTGAAATCCGCTTCCGGACCAATGCCGACTGCAATATAATCCTGTTTTACTTCCCTGTCTGATCCGTAAGCGTTCGTCACGGAGAGGATCACGGTGTACCGTCCCTTCCGTGTATAGGAATGGGTGGGATTCTGCTCGGTTGACATCGAACCGTCGCCAAAGTCCCACTGGTATGTCATGGGGGAAGAACCCGTCGAAAAGTCCCGGAAACTGACCTGCAAAGGAACGGAGGGATACGAGTAGTATCCGCCGAATCCTGCAACCGGGGCCTGCCCGACAACGATATACCCGGACGCAGTATTATCGGAACCGGAAAGACCGGGCGTCACAAGAACGAAACTAAGGAGGATGACTCCTGTAAACCAGACAAAACGTGAGGATACCATAGGACACCATCAAACCGCACGTATATTCCTCATATTATTTAATATGGAGCAACCTGTCAATACCTGCTTACCTGCCCGTGAAAACCGGAATCTGCCTGGACCGGGAAAATTTTCCTGCCGGATTTTCTCATTTCCGGTTCTTTTTATAGGAAAAATGCATTGATCGATCCATTATGTCCAGGTATTCTCTCTCAGCCGCAGTTGCATTCGTTCTCGTTTTCCTGTGTCTTGCTCTCCCGGTGAGTGCAGCTGGTTTCACGGATGTTACCGGGACCCCCACGGAGACATTCACGGAACTGCCGACCGTTTCGGAACCTACCCTGCTCCCGACCGTAACGCAGCCCACGGAACTCCCGACGGTTACACCGCCTACCGACATCCCGACTGCGGAGCCTACTTCCCCGGCTCCCACGGAAACTTCGGTAGCCGGCGGAGGGAACGGGTACATCCGGGTCTACTCCAATGTCGATGGTGCAGTCGCGTCGTTCAGTCCGGGTTCGTACTCCTGCACGGTATCAGGAGAATACTGTTCCGTAACCGTCTCCCCAACCGGAACTCCCGCCACATCGTTTACCGTACAAAAGGACGGGTACGAGACCTATTACGGTCAGGTCACCCAGTGGCCGTCCGATGGGGCCACCGTGTACTATACGGCAACCCTCAGTCCGATCGCTACCACGGTTCCGACGACCGTTGCACCGGGCGGGGACAAAGGATACATCTGGGTTTATTGCAATGCTGACGGGGCTCTCGTGTCGTTCAGTCCCGGCACATCCGTGTGCGAGGTATCCGGGGGCTTCTGCTCGGTTGAAGTATCAACAACGGGCACTCCCTTTACCTCATTTACCGTTACGAAGTCCGGTTACGACTCCTATTACGGTTCCGTGGACCTCTGGCCTTCGGACGGCCAGACCGTGTATTACACGGCAGTCCTCAATCCGGTAAATCCGACGACCGGAACACTCTATGTGGCGACAAGTCCGGGATCCGCGGCGGTTTACCTGAACGGCAATTTCCAGGGATATTCTCCGTACACAATCACGGATCTCGCTCCCGGGACCTACTCGGTGATGGCCCGGCGGAGCGGGTACGATCCGGCTTCGCAGTCCGTGACCGTTTACTCAGGCCAGGTATCCACGGCATATCTCACCTTGTCCCGGTCATCTCCGTCTTCGACCGGAACACTCTACATTGCTTCGAATCCAGGTTCGGCGCTGGTATACGTGGACGGGCTGTACAGCGGGCTTACCCCGCTCACAACGACACTGACGACAGGGACGCACTCGGTCCTGATCCAGAAGACCGGCTACTCCTACTGGTCGGGAACGACCGTGATCCCGGCAAATGCCCGCCAGACAATCCAGGCGACCCTGCAACCGGCGGCCGACGGCTGGATCACGATCCAGAGTTCCCCCGTCGGGGCAACGATTTATCTTGACAACTCCTATACGGGCCAGACAAATTCAAACGGCGCTCTCACGATATCGAACGTCTATCCCGGCCTCCATGTCCTCAAGGCCGTTGCTGCCGGTTATGACAGTTATACCACTACCGTAAACGTCGATTCGAAGGCCAGGACCTATGTTCCCATCAGAATGACCGTCCAGCAGGGGGCATCGCCGACTCCGCAGCCCGGCTATTCCGGCCTAGCGATCACATCCGATCCTTCGGGAGCCGCGGTGTTTCTGGATAACGTCGCGGTGGGTGTCACCCCCCTGACCCTGACCATGGTTACGCCCGGGCAGCATACGGTTCTCGTGCAGAAATCCGGGTACCAGGACGAGCAGATCCTCCTCCAGACGACCCTGGGTACGATCTTTCCCCTTGACCTGACGCTCATTCCGGGGGAATCTCCGTCTCCTACGAAATCGGCAGAAACCAGCCTTCTGGTTCCCGGGGCACTTGCTGCTCTCGCGATAATCCTGTACTATAAACGGGAATCCTGAAACTTTCCGGGAACCGTTCCTGTTTTTTCCCGGGAACGGAACGATCCTTCCGGATACCTCCTCTCTCCCGTTTGTGCAGTTTCCCGAACATTCTGAACTCATACCGGAAATGGCTGCGGGAGAGACAGATCTGGAAAATTTTTTCGCGAATCCCAGGTTTACCCAACGGAGGTATCCCAAAAGCTGCTGCCCGGTAATCTCCCGTCTGCCACAGGATTCTCTCTTGGTTATCAGGGGGCAGGATACGGGAAGGTAATCGTGAATCGCGTTCCGTTTTTCCGCTCAAGTACAATACGCCCGTTGATCTGGCGGACGAGCGTCATGACAAGTTCCATGCCGATAGTACGGGGGGATTCGATATCGATCGAATCCGGAAGCCCGACACCGTTGTCTGCGATGGTGAGCGTAATCCCCCCCGTGTTTCTGAAGATGTCAACGGTGACCGTTCCCGGTACCTCCCCGGGGAATGCGTATTTCAGGGCATTGGAAACGAGTTCATTGAAGATAAGACCTACCGGTATCGCAGAACTGATATCCATTCTGATATCCCCGGCATGGAAGATGGTCTTTACTGCCCCGGAATCGATCCGGTAGGTGGCGTACAGGTCTTCGCTCAGTTTCCTGAGATACGCGGTCAGGGGAATATGGTTTATGTCGTCCGACTGGGTCAGGATCTCATATATCCTGGCAAGCGCCATGATCTGTTGTTTCTCCTCACGGAACAGATCCGTACTTGCCGGATCCTGCTGGGTCTCTGCCTGGAGATCGATCAGGCTGGTGATAAAGTGCAGGTTGCTCCTGATGCGATAGTTCACTTCGGCAAGGAGCGTCTCTTTTTCCCGGAGGGCCCGCTCTATCAGGGCTGTCGATTCGCGCAGTTCGGTGACATCGCGTCCAACCAGCTGGTACTCAAATATCTTTCCGTCCGTGCTCCCGATTGCCCGTGCCACCCATTCCACCCAGCGTGTTTCCTTGGAGGGCGTGACAATGCGGGTATCGAATGTTGTCGTCGGGCTGGCACCGTTCAGGTCCCGGATTTTTGCTGCAATCTGCTCCCATTCGGAATCCGCAAGCAAAGACCGGATGGTTGATTCGGTCAGGGCACGGTGATCTGTCCGGAAATACCGGAGGGCTGCCTTATTCATAAACGTGATAGAACCTTCCGAGAGGAACCGGCAGACAAGTTCGGTCTGGTCTTCCACGATGGCCCTGTACAGCGCTTCGCTCTTTTCCAGTGCCTGCTGGGCCCGGATATGCCCGGTGATATTTTCCAGGATAATCGTGAGTGCTGCCGATCCATCCTCAAACACCGTGGGGATCAGTTTCCCCCGGAGATAGAGCGTCCCTGACGGGTTCTGCCAGGAGAGCCCGGTCACCGATGCCGATCCCCGGAGGGCATTTTCGAGTTTCTCCACCAGCGTCCGGTCGGAAAAGACCGGAAGCTCGGTTCCCCGTACCGAATTCCCGATGAGTGCCTCACGCGTTGTCCCGGCAAGGGCGAGGAAATTATCGTTGACCCGGACTATGGTGAGATTCGCGTCGAGAATGACAAAAGAATCCGTGGAAAAGTCAAGCATCGCCGTGAGCGGGACTCTCTGGGAGAGATAATAGACTTTTGCCGCAGCATGGGTCTTCATCTCGACCTGTCCTGCTACGACCAGCATATTCACGTATTTGGCGACCGAGTTCCTGTTCAGGTTCAGTTCACGGGATATATCCGTGATACTCATGCCACGGGGATTCTTCCGCAGAATCTCCTTGATGGCAATAAGTTCCTCATTCTCGCACAGCATATGGCAGGCCCGGACCCCGTCCTTCAAGATTGTAATACAATTTTCACAACAGGTATATATCCCTATACTACTGTGAGAACCGGATCTCAAATAAAAATGCCTATATACAAGATAAGTCCTATCTGCCTATCGGAATTGCATATCAGATTTGCAATGCAATACGATCTCCCCGTAGGGGATGGGGGGAACGTCCCTGTACCTTGGCGGTACTACGGTGATACCCATGCTTGAATTACAGGATTACACGGGAATGTTTGAGCGAAGCCCGGTTGCCCAGGCTGTGATTGACCGGGAGTTACGGATTTTGGTTGTGAACACGGCATTCTGTTCCCTGATGGGATATGGAAAGGATCAGCTTCTTGGCATGAAACTCACGGATCTCAAAACCAGGGGACTGATCCGGTACCTGAAGGATACCGGGGATTCATGCACGACCGTTCTTTCCCAGAAACGCGATCTTGTCTTTGAATCCGCTTTTGAGACCGCATCCGGCGTCCACTACATGCTTCAGTCGTGCCAGCCGGTACTGGGCCCGGATGGCGAGATCAGATTCATTTATAATTCGTATACCGACATCACCGGAATTGAGAAAAACCGGAAATACATGGGACACGAAGTCGATGAGTTCATCGCAGTCTACGAAAAGATGGGGAATGGCGATCTTACCGTCAGCCACAGCGTTGAGAAGCCGAAAGATACGGATCTTCATGAGACGTTCGAGATCCTTGCGAGATTGCGGGGTTCCGTCCGTACCATCATCTCCAATCTTCAGGTAAATATACGGGACGTCAACAAACGGATGCAGGACCTGACGTCGTCCGCTGAAACTGCCTCGCGCAGTCTCGGCGATGCCACAAAGAGCGTCCAGCAGGTAGCCCAGGACGCCCAGAAAGTCAGCGAGAATGCCGACCGGGCATCGCAGGGTATGGAGCAGATCTCAAAAGCGATGCAGGATATGAGTGCATCCGTGGAAGAGATCACGTCCAGCATGGAATCGGTATCCGTACTTTCCCGGGAGACGAACGACCTCTCGCAGAAGGGGGCGGAGCTTGCAGGGAAAGCGGAACGGAGCATGACCGAGATCTCGGCCTCCTCAGAAAAGGTGTATTCCATCGTCACCGATGTGGAAAAACAGATGGGGGAGATCACAAAGATAGTAGGCCTCATCCGCGATCTTGCCAACCAGACCAATCTCCTGGCGCTCAATGCCGCGATCGAAGCCGCACGTGCAGGGGATGCAGGACGCGGTTTTGCAGTTGTTGCAACCGAAGTGAAATCCCTTGCCCAGGAATCGCGGAACTCCGCTGAACGTATTGAGGAGATGATCGCGAACCTGAAAAAGAATACCCAGAATGCATCCCACGCAATGGGTGAAGCGAAAGAAGTGATCGGCCAGGGTTCGCGAATGGTTGCCGAGACGCTGGAATCCTTCGACAGGATTGCAGCTGCCGTCGATAAAGTTGCGAAGAGCGCTTCCGAAGTTGCAGCCGCGACCCAGGAGCAGGCAGCGACGACCCAGGAAATCACGGCAAGCGTGCATGAAGTGACCGCTCTCATCGGGGAAACCGTCAAGGAGAGTGCCGATGCCGCATCGGCGACCGAGGAGTCCTTCTCTGCCCTGGAAGAGATCTCCCAGATCGTACAGAACGTCAGCACGCTCGCAAAGGAAGCCCTGCAGGCGAACCAGAAATTCAAAGTGGACTGAAAGAGAGGCGGGATCCATGGGAACAGAAGCGCAGAAACCGGGAGATATGCTTATCAGCCAGGGCGGATCCGGAAGTGAGGACCTTCAGGTTGTGGAGTTTGTCCTGGGCGACGAGCTCTTTGCAATCAATCTCTTTGATGTAAAGGAAGTTGTCGAATACACCCGGATAACGAAACTTCCCAGCACGCCATCCCACATCAAGGGAATCATCGACCTGCGCGGGGAGATCACAACGATCATCGATCTGAAAGTTCGGATGAACATCAGCGCAAATAACGAGATCCCGGACGAAAGCCGGCGTATCATCGTTCTGGATGAAGCAATCCTCAATTCCAAGATCGGGATCATGGTCGATGACGTCACCTCTGTTTCGACATTCCCGCGCGACCTGGTCGAACGGACATCGTCCGCAATCAGCAACTCAACCTCATCGTATGTCGAGGGGATTATCCGGAAAAAAATCCGGGAGCGGGAAAAAGAACGGACAGATCTTGTTATCTGGATCGACATCCGCCAGATGGTCAGCGAGACCGATCTTGGCGGCCTGGCATAAACCGAAGGTACCGGAAATTCCGGATAGTGAAGCCATGAACAAGCGTTCGGTCGGGTCCGGCAGGTCTCCTGCCGGCTCACAGGAACCTGAAATTCCCCCGCCGATCCGCGTTCTGTATGTCGATGACGAACCGGATCAGCTCGTCCTCTGCAAATATTTCCTTGAACAGACCGGAGTATTTGAAGTCGATACTGCAGAGTCCCCGAAAGCGGCATTCGGGATGATCCACGGGAATTCCTATCGTGCGATCGTATCGGACTACCAGATGCCTGACATGAACGGACTGGAATTTCTTCGCAGGGTGAAAGGGATGGGTATCGGGGTGTGTTCCATCCTCTTTACTTCTTTCAGGAGAGATCAGGTTCTCTCAGGCGGCATTCATGCACCGGTCGATTTTTTTGTCCAGAAGACCGGAGATGCAAGAGCCCAATACGATGATCTCGGGCAGGTTGTCAGGGACGCAGTTACCGTCCGCGAAAAACTTTCCCATCTAAAACCGGCCCGCGGATCAGCAGAACCAGAACAGAAGGATGTATGATACCGGATGGACAGATTATCCGGTGTATTCCTGTATTCCAAATGAATTGTGTTTCACATCAGTTAACTCCGGGAACCACAATGCAGCTCCCCTGGGCAGATCTGAAAAAGGAGTTCCGTTCTCTTGCCGGAAAAGCACTCCTGGCCGGCGTCCTCTTTTTCCTGGTACTTCCGGTATCCCACTGGTGGCTGGACGTGGGGATGGGTTTCCTCCCTGTGAATACTTACCTGTTCCTGGAGCATTTTCCGGAAACTATGATAGTGATCCTTCTCGGAATTCTTGCAGTCCTCGTTACGTACCGGCAGATCCTTTTGCAGGGGGAGATCAGGAGAAACAGCGAATCCCTCCTTGAAACGAACAGGAAATTACGGCTGGAAACCGATCGGTGCAGGCTGGCCCGGAAAGCCCTTGAAACCAGCGAAAAGAAATATTTGACCCTCTTTAATACCGCGAATGACATCGTGCTTCTTTGTGAGCGCAGGGAGGATTCCCGATCGTACAGGCTGGTCGAGGTCAATGATGCGGCATGCCGGCTTATCGGGTTTCCGAAAGATATTCTCCTTTCCCGGAATCTCTTCGAGGGAATCATGCCGGGATCGAGCCACCGGGTTCCGGTAATCCTCGACGATCTGGAGAAGAACGATCACGTATCGTTTGAACTCGACTACCTGACCGGTGACGGCAGGGTTCTGCCTCTTGAGATGAACGCCCACCGGTTTGTCCTCGAAGGGAAAACGGTCCTCATGGCCATAGGGAGGGATGTGTCGGCCCGGAAGAAAATAGAATACGAACTCCGGGTGTCGCTTGCCGAGAAAGATGTCCTTCTCCGGGAAGTCCATCACCGGGTGAAAAACAATCTCCAGGTAATCATCAGTCTCCTCGATCTGGAATCCTGCAGTATCACGGATCCGGTTGTCAGGGAAAATTTCCGGGAGTGCCAGAACCGCATACGATCCATGGCACTCGTCCACCAGAACCTGTACCAGTCCCGGAATTTTTCGACGATAAGGGCGGGAGACTATATCCGGATGCTCGTCGATCATCTTGCGCAGTCAATCGGGCCTTCGGCGGGAATTTCCGTACAGTACGATCTCGACGAGATTGACCTGGATCTCGATACTGCGATTCCCTGTGGTTTTGTCATCAACGAACTGGTGACGAACGCATTCCGGCACGCATTCGCAGGACGGGATCAGGGCCGCCTCCAGGTCAGCCTGAAGAGATCTTCAGATCTGATGATTACCCTTATCGTAGAGGATAACGGCAGCGGTTTTCCGGAAGGCGTGGATTTCCAGGAAACGTCTTCCCTGGGTCTCCAGATTGTAACGGCACTTTCACGGCAGCTGGAAGCTGATATATCTATGGAACGGGAAAACGGAACCCGTTTTGTCATACGGTTTTCCGGAATTCACGGGAGAATCGGAGTCTGAAGATGAAACAAGCGTCTGTTCTTATCGTGGAGGATGAGGCTATCGTTGCAAAATCCCTGGAAAAACGTCTCCTCGCCCAGGGATATACGGTTACCGGGACTGCGGCAACCGGAACCGCGGCGCTCAGGATGGCAGCCCGGTTCCGGACGGATCTCGTTCTCCTCGACATCCGGCTTCGCGGCAGCCTTGACGGCATCGAGGTCGCCCATGCCCTCCGCGAATGGTTCCGGATGCCGGTGGTTTATCTGACCGCATACTCGGATAACGAGACGATAGAGCGGGCAAAAGAGACCGGTCCTTACGGGTATCTTCTCAAACCGTTTGGAGAGCGGGATCTCATCTCGGCGATAGCCGGCGCGGTCTCGCGTATCGGGAATGAACGGTCGGGCGATCTCTCCGGAACCCTGGAAATGGCTGCCCTGCCCATGGCAATGATCGATCCTGATACGAGGATTATCCTGGGAAATGCTGCGTTCAGGAAATGCACCGGGTACGTTCCTTCCGATTCGCGTGATGTCCTCTGCGTCTCCTCCCTTATTCATCCTGACGATATTCCGAAACTGTCTGAATACCTGCGCATATTTCATATCGATCCCACGCTCGCGTCGGCAGGGATAGAGGTACGGATCAAGACGGAGATCTCCGGAACCCTGCGGTGCAGGCTTCATCTCGATCGGATCAAAGGTACGTCCCTCACGGTCGTTTCTTTTGCCGATCTTACACCGGAATGACGGAACCATTCGCCCTATCCACCTGGGGCCGGCCATTTTGATTACCGGCCTTCGTTCCGGGCTAATCCGGAAGTCCCATTTTCGTGCATGCGTCGGCCAGCAGGTGGGAGAAATATCCCAAAAAGAAGCAGGACATGGTCCAGAGGACCGGAAAACCGGTGGGAGTTTCTGAAGGGACCGGAAGTACCTGCCCTGCAAATGTGAGTCCGATAAGAATTCCGGTGAACCAGAGCGCACGTTTACTGTGGCAGATCCCGCGATGGTGCCAGCTGGTGGGTGGTTCCAGGCAGTCGGGGGCAAGGGATCCTGCAAGGGCAGCAATAATTCCCGGGATAACAGGTTCGGGTACGGCCGGGGCGATATTCCGGATGGTCACGGCATACAGGAGAAAAGCGATACCTCCCAGGACCAGGTGGACTCCCCGTTTCATGTCACATATGTGGGGGGAGGGCAGGTTAATATCATCAGGCGCGGAGGGTGAAAGTATCCTTTCGGGCAGGAGTATTCCCGGACAAGAAGGTTTTCTATCAGGAAATGCGCGGCGGTTACTTCTTGCGTACGAAGTCCGTGCTTTAGAGGGCTCCCCGTCCGCACATGGTAAAGCACGCCGTATGAATCGCAGGCTCTTCCTGCAGGCAGGTGTCCATGCAGGTACGGCATCGTTCATCGCACGCGAGAGTTTTTACCGGTACCTGGTGAGCATTCTGTTGCGGGAGATCGATCGCTCCATAATGAAGGCCGGCAGCGAGGGACCCTGCGAGTGATAAGAATACCATAACTACGACCAGCCTGAAAAGGGGAGTTCCTGTTGGATCATGCCGTACCATGCTGTATTTCATCTCCGGTTATCCTTATCCCGGTTTTCTGATTGGGGTGAATCAGTAAAAACCTGATCGGTTGCGAGGGTTTCGGAAAGTACCGTTCCTCTTTTGGATGCCCCCATGCAGGAGGTTCGGAATATCAGGGAATTGATACCGGCAGGCAGGGATGCAGGTGTCCGGAATTGCTCCGGCCGCGTGCCCCTCCTCTTTTGGGAGGTATGCGGAATTTCCGGTACCGGCGCAATCGAAAGATTCTATCTCCCTGGGGGAGAGTGAAGCTGTACCTGGGATTATCGGGGGAGTTATCCTGCAGGAACCTGAATGTCCGGAACTACCTCCCACTGAGGAGCTGGCGGTCAAACTTGCGGTGGAGAACACCTGTGAACTCTGCCGGAAATACACCTCTCCCTCGTCCCTTGAGCTGCATCGCGTCTCCCGCCGCATGTACCGGGAAATGGTGCGGGACCCTTCGACCCGGATCCTGGTGGTCTGTCATCTCTGCCATTGCCATATCCACCGGCTTCCGGTACGGGTGAAGGACCAGCGTGCGATTGTTTCCCGGCGATCTTTTTTTGTCAGGTGGGACCTCCGGAAGATCCTCGGGTACCGGGAACCGGCGTATATTGCGCCGGATGATACCGACCTCTCGCAGGTCCGCCCGTTTTAATCCTGCCGGATATTGTCTGGGCCGGTTCAGAATCTATCCCCGTTCGCATCTGTTCCTGCACACTCCTCATCTCCATAAACCTGCGGGCAGTTTATAGAGCAATCCGGGGCACATCCCTGCCGGAAATTCCGCACGGTTTCCCCCGGTCATCCCTGGCGTGGAATATCTGAAAAAGAGGGGAAACCTGAAAGGGAGATGCATGTATCCGGCAGGATATTCTCCGATACTCTTAGGTAGAACCACCCTGAACATTTTCCGGTGAAACCGGGGCCGGCGTCCGCGTTGGTATCCGGATATCCGACCGCCGGAAAAGTGAAAAGATTATTGCTGCGGTATCGTTCCGTGTCCATCTTTTTACGACCTGTCCGGGAACAGGCTCTCTTCCCGTCGGAATCCCGCTCAATTACCTTTAAGAAAAACCAGAAGAAAATGAATCTCTACGGAAGAGACCGGCGGGAATATGTATCATGGGACTCATTGACCGGATCCTGGGAGCGGATGAGAGCCAATCGGAACGGCTCACCCGGAAAGGTTTTGGTCACATCAGGAACGGCAGGTGGGAAGAAGCTCTTGGGTGTTTTGAGGAAGCACTCCGGGCCGATCCCGGTTTTGCGGCCGCATGGTGCGGAAGGGGTTCTGCCTTGACCGGTCTGGGGAAGGATGATGATGCCCTCGGGAGTTTTGCCCGGAGCCTGGAGATTGATCCCCGGTCTCCCGAGACCTGGAAGCAGAAAGGAATCGCCATCCGAAAGGCGGCGGAACGTACCCAAAGCAGGAAAACCTATCTTGAGGCGCTCGAATGCATCGAGCGGGCGCTCCGGTATTCCCCGGAAAACGCCGGTATCCTGCATGAAAAAGGAGTAATCCTCTACGCAATGGGAAAGACCGGGGAAGCAATCGCGATATTCAATGATGCCCGGGAAAAGAACCCGGATTATGCGTATCCCTGGGCCCTGAAGGGAGAGTACCTGTACGGACAGCGTGACTATCGCGGAAGCCTTACCTGCTACGATCAGGCAGTAAAGGAAAGCCCGAAAGATCCCGGGGTGTGGCTGGGAAAAGGAAAAACGCTTCTCCGGCTCGGCCAGGCCGGGGACGCTCTTCATTGTTTCAGGAAAGTTCTCCGCTATGATCCCGATTCCATTGAGGCGCGGGTCCAGATCGCGCACGCCAAGCGGGCGAAACATCTCTTTGCTGAAGCTGTCGCAATCCTTGATGAAGCAATCAGCCTTGAACCTGGGAACGAGGATCTGAAACGCCAGCTGGCGGACACCTGGCACGAACGGGGAAAGGTGGCGCTCTACAAGGCGCACCGGTATGATGACGCTCTCCGGGATTTTGAAGAGACCCTGGCGCTTGATCCGGATCACGCCGAAGCCTGGTACAACCGGGGTGTTCTCCTGAAGCGGAGGGAACGTTACCCGGAAGCGGGAAAGTCGTTCCGGAAAGTCCTGCGGCTCGATCCCACCAATGCAGCTGCCTGGTACGAGCTTGCTACCATCTTTGACAAGATCGGGCAGCCGGAAAAAAGCATTTCCTGTTACCAGCAGGTGACAAAGCGGGATCCCTCCCATCTCGATGCTTGGCAGCAGGCGGGAACCCGTTCCCTTGAACTCGGGAAATACGAGGATGCTCTTGCATACTTTGATGGCGCTATCCGGTGCGACTCCCGTTCATCCCTGGCCTGGTACAACCGTGGTCTCGCCCTCAGGCAGCTGGGTCATAAAAAGGAAGCCGAGTTCTCGTTTGCACAATCGGACGATCTCCTGGAAAAGAAATGATCCGGCGCGGCCTGCCGGCGTGCAGGTCGATTTCGCGATGCATAAATAGGGTAGAATCTTTGTACCTACCGGAATCATGAGTCCGGGAGGTGCGGATATGGTGAACGGCTCAGACAGTAAGCGGCCGTGGTGGATCCCCGAGGAATATCTCCAGCCGTACCTTCTTGTGGTTCTCGTCCTTATCGGGCTCGTCCTGGAGGGAATCGTCCATTATACCTATGGTATTTCCATTGTGTACTCCCACTTTTTTTATCTCATCATTGTCCTTGCCGGTCTCTGGTACGGGAAACGTGCGGTATGGCTCGCAATCTTTTTCGGTGCACTCCATATATTCGTGACCTATCTTGTTACCGGGGGCGTCTCGGGAGACAGTGTCCTCCGGGCATGCATGTTCTGCATCGTGGGGTTTGTTGTCGGCAGTATCGTGGAGCGTATGAACCATCTGCATACCAATCTCCTTGTCCAGTGCCGGAAAACGAAGGATCTCAACTGGGAGATGACGGGAATCAACTCAGAGCTTGAGGAATCCCGGGCTGCCTACGAATCCGCGAACCGGAAACTGGGTATCATGAACCGCATTACCCGGCACGATATCCTCAACCAGCTGACGCCCCTTCTCATGTACATCGAAATTGCCAAGATGGATAATTCCGACCCGAAGATTGGAAAGATCCTGGACAATCTCCAGGTATTGGGAAAAAATATCCAGCGCCAGATCGAATTCAGCCGGGATTACCAGGACATCGGTGTCAATGCCCCGATCTGGCAGGATGTGGAGTCCACGGTGAGAAAAGCAGTCGCTCCCGTCAATCTCCAGGGAAAGGAGCTCATTGTGGATATCCCGGTTCCCGGCTACGAGGTCTTTGCCGATCCCCTTCTTGAAAAAGTGTTCTACAATCTCGTGGAAAATGCGATCCGGCATGGAGAGACCCTGACGAAAATCCGGTTTTCTGCAGCGGGGAAGGACGGGTCCCTTGTTCTTTTCTGCGAAGATGATGGTGTTGGAGTTCCGGATGAGTTCAAGGAGCGGATCTTCCGGAGGGAATATTACAAACATACCGGTTTCGGCTTATACCTGTCCCGGGAGATCCTTGGAATAACCGGTGCGACCATCTCTGAAACCGGAACCTGCGGAAAAGGCGCCAGGTTTGAGATGGTCTTCCCTGCCGGGAAGAACCGGCCGCGGTAAAAGGCTCCGGAATAATGCTGATTCGATGTCAACCGGATTCTTTGGTACCGATTATCAGGTCCCGGTGAAGATTCTTTCGAGCCCGTTTTTTTCGCTCACGTAATCATCATCGGTACTTTTTCTCCCGGAAGATGCAGGGGTTTGTACGAAAGGCCTGACCGGTCCCTGGTTCCTATTCAGTACGTTTAAGTAATTTCGCGCGTATGGGTAACTGGGGCTCCCGGTGCGGGAGCAGGATGGCATAATCATGTCCAAGGAACCTATGAAAATACCTGTCAATTTTGCAGAGCAGTCGGAAATTCTCAAAAAATCCCTGGGACTTGCGGGTTCTCCGGTCGCCTTTGCGTTTGCAACCACGAAGGATGAAATTCCCGACGGAATGCCTGAGATCGATAAGACAATCCGTCACTGCACCATGATCGGCCTTGCAAGGAAGGAGGGAAAAATCTTCTATTCGACCGCGGACAAGCATGAATGCAACGGCGGTGCCTGGGCGCTTGGGCTCAAAGAGATCACGCACAGCCTGAAAACCGGGGATTTCTACTTCAAGCTTGGGAAGTACGACAGCCCTGCGGCATGCAAGCGGACCATCGATCATGTTCCGCATCTTGCAACCGGGTATACCTATGCAACCCTGTATGCCCCTCTGGAAAAGACTCCGTTCACGCCGCAGATCATCATCCTTGTCACGACCCCCCGGAACATGCTGAAGCTGGCCCAGAGTACCCTCTTCCGGCTTGGCGGCAGGATCCATGCCGAATTCTCAGGTATCCAGTCGGTCTGCTCGGACGTTGCAGCCCAGACATTCCTCAACGGGGCACCGAACTTCTCGCTGGGATGCGACGGCTCACGGAAGTTCTCGGGTATTGAGGATGGAGAGATGGTCATGGGATTTCCGGCAGAGATGCTGCCCGAAATAACGGAAGCGGTGAGTATCGTAACGAAAGCTCCGGGGTCCAAGTAAAGCGGATGGATATACCCGTGCGGAAGGCCGGAACCGGAAGGAGCCGGTTTTCCCTGGCCATATGAGGTGAGATGGATGAAAATTACCGATGTAGCCGGTGTCCCCCCGGGACCAAATCCCCATAACGTCGATGCCCGGAAGATCTATGATTCCCCGCATGCGATGGCTGTCGTGATCACGCTCCAGCCGGGGGAAGCCTTAAAGAAGCATATCACACCTGTCGATGTCTTCTTCTATGTTCTCGAAGGAACGGGGACGGTTGAGATCGGGGACGAGAAACAAACTGTCGGGAAGGATATGCTGGTCGAAAGCCCGGCCCGGATCCCGCACCGGTGGATCAACGAAACCGGATCCGTATTCCGTGTTCTTGTCGTGAAAGTCCCAAAACCGGTGGAAGAGACAAAGCTGCTCTGAAAGGGGAAAGTCTGAAAAACGATACGAGTCCTCCCGGAACAGAAAGTACAAAGTATCCGGGGGTCGTACCTGAATAACCGGGAGAAAAGAAGGTGAACCCTTGACAGGAGATTCCGGAGATGAGCCCTGCTGCCGGAGAAGAGGCCGTCCCCGCGCAGCCCGGGTCGTGAGTGGAAGCCTTCCTGCACGGTGTTACGCCCCCTGGTGCTGTGCAGACGGGGAAATGGAAACCGTGTCTCTTCTGCCCGAAGAGCTGGAACTCCTGAAACTGATTGATATCGATGGCCTTGAACAGGAAGAAGCTGCTGAAGCGCTCGGGGTCTCACGGAAAACTGTCTGGCGTGACCTGCACGAGGCCAGGCGGAAGGTGGCAGATGCGCTCCTCTCCGGAAAGATCATCGAACTGACCGAGTGTCACCGGAAGAATTCAGGGTGCTGTCCCCGGGAGAATGGCAGTCTCTGCCCGGTCTTTGACGGCGCTCCCTGCCCTAAAATCGCAAGAGCGGAATCCGGAAAACCCCGGTCCTGACCTTCTGTTTATAGTATTCCCGTGTACCCCATACCACGGATTTAAGTAATTTCGCGCATATGAGTAATTAAGGCATGAGCAGTATTCGCATTATGCCGGACAGTCCCTGTGCAGGCCTGCGATAGAACCGGCGTTTCCCGCCGGTACGGCAGATGGAGGTAAATGCAACAGGAGCCGGCCGGATTGGTATGAAATCAACGGTTCCGGGAAGATTTTCCGGATCCCTTCGGCCGGAATATACTTCCTTATCATTTGAAACGAGGTCAAGCTGGATGAAATATCCCCGGATACCTGAGATGCTGGAAGAGTACATGGCAGGCGGACCCGGAGAATCCCGGTGGATCACGGTTGAGGAGCTTCGCGACCATTTCCTGCTGGAACGCAGGGACTGGTCCAGTATCTCCGGGTTCCTGAAGCGTATCTACAAAAGACCGTACCGGAATTTTCCGTATATCGTCACCAGGTTCGAGCGGCAGAAGAAGTCCGGAAAAAAGACCGTACTTGTCAACCGGTATCTCCTGAAACGGCGGGAGAGTCTGCAGGGTCCTGCCTTCGTGCGGGATGAGTCAGTTGCAGGGGATCATATCATCAGGGTTAAGTAATTTCGCTCATATGTGTACTTATTTCAGTTGAATCGGTGTGGATCGTGTATGCCGGAGTCTGAAAAAGCCGGCTCCCCGGAGAGGGGCGTCGCAGCAAACGGGGCGGGAGAGCATTTCCGGAAGCAGGACATATTTTCCGCATACAGGAACTGCCCGGAGAGCGGGACAGCGGGCAGCCGGTATCCGGCACCGAAGCACCAGGCGGAGGATGGATTGGTAGAATGAAAAGACCATTTGTAACGGTCAGCGGACTCGGCATGGAATTTGACGGGACCCGGGTCCTGCAGGATATCTCGTTTGAACTGAACGAGGGGGAGATTGTCGGTATTATCGGGAGGAGCGGCGCCGGGAAGAGCGTTCTCATGCACCTTCTCCGCGGTATCGAAACCCCTCCCTCGGAAGGCACCATCGTATACCATATGGCGGTTTGTCCTGCCTGCGAGTACACGGATGTCCAGAGCCGTGCAGGCTCGGCATGTCCCAAATGCGGGGTGGAACTCGTTCCCGCCGATATCGATCTCTGGGACGAAAAAAGCGACGGTATGAAGGCCCGGGTCATGAAACGGACCGCGATCATGTTCCAGCGGACCTTCGCACTGTATGGCGACGACCGGGTGATCGAGAATGTCCTGCGGGCGCTGGACGATATCGGGTACCCGTCTGAGCAGGCAGTGAACCGGGCTGCGGACCTGATCGATCAGGTACGGCTCTCCCACCGGATGATGCATATCGCACGGGATCTCTCCGGAGGCGAAAAGCAGCGGGTCGTCCTTGCCAGGCAGCTTGCAAAAAACCCGGCACTCCTCTTTGCCGATGAGCCGACGGGCACCCTAGATCCGGAGACCGCCCGCGTCGTTCACGCGATGCTCACGGAAGCCGCAGGGAAAAACCGGATGGGGATGGTTGTGACCTCCCACTTCTCGAACGTTATCCGGGACATGGCGGATCGGGCGATCCTTCTCACGGAGGGTAAGATTGAGAGGATCGGGAAACCGGACGAGGTCATCGGATCGTTTGCAGTCGGAGACGACGATGAGGCACCAGTCCCAGTTGCGGCCGGGGAGAAGATCCTTGATGCCCGGGAGGTTATGAAGAAGTATATCTCGGTGGACCGGGGCGTTGTCAAAGCGGTGAACGGCGTCACGTTCGATGTCGCAAAAAAAGAAGTCTTCGGCATTATCGGAAAGAGCGGCGCGGGCAAGACTACGCTTTCCCGGATAATCTCGGGCATCATCGAGCCGACCAGCGGCGAGATGAACGTCCGTATCGGGGAAGACTGGGTGGACATGACGAAACCCGGTATCGACCAGCGGGGCAGGGCCAAGGAATACATCGGTCTCCTGCACCAGGAATACGATCTCTTCCCGCACCGGAACGTCCTTGACAACCTCACAGACGCCATCGGCCTGGAGTTCCCAAAAGAACTTGCGGTCCGGAAAGCCCGGATTACGCTCGGGGTTGCGGGATTTCCCCCTGAGAAAGCAAAGGAGATCCTGACCCGTTATCCCGGCGAACTCTCCGACGGGGAACGGCACCGGGTTGCGCTTGCCCAGGTGCTTATCCGGGAGCCGCGGATCGTTGTCCTTGACGAACCGACCGGTACCATGGATCCCATCACCAAGCAGGATGTCAGGCACTCCATCCTGCATGCGAGGGAAGAGATGGACGAGACGTTCATCGTGGTCTCGCACGATATGGAATTCGTGAAAGCGGTCTGTGACCGGGTAGCATTCATGAAGGGCGGTAAGATTATCGAGATGGGAACGACTGCGGAAGTCCTGGCAAACCATCCCGGATAATTCCGACAATCCGGCAGGGGCCGGGGCCGCACCTGGCCGGGCTCCTGCGCTCTTCATGTTCCGGCCGCAACTGTTACGGGTGACGTTCTTTTTATTTCTCCCGAAAAACCGGATTTCTCCGGTATCAATTGAAAAATCTTTTATTAAACTTGTTCAAACTGTTAAAAATGAATAGTAAGTCACTTACTGTCATCCTGGTTCTCCTGGTCGCAGGGATCGTTCTTGCGGCAGGCTGTACCTCCTCATCTTCTGCCGGTTCACAGCAGACGCAGGTATCTGCAACTGCTGCCGCAACACCTTCCGTATCCCAGGAAACCCTGATCGTGTACGGGGGCGCAGGGCTCAAAGGTCCCCTCGACGAGCTCGGCCAGATGTTCTATGATAAGTACGGGGTTACCGTCCAGTATGTTTATGGCGGCGGCGGAACGCTCGTCTCCCAGATGAACCTGACCCATAAGGGCGATGTGTTTATGCCTGGTTCGACAGTCGAGTTCGGCAACGCAAAAGCGCAGGGACTCGTCAATTCCAGCAAGCTCGTGGCGTACCATGTCCCGGTGATCGTGGTCCAGAAAGGAAACCCGAAGAACATCACAACGCTCCAGGATTTCGCTGATTCCGGTGTGAAAGTTGCGCTCGGCGACGTCAATGCAACTGCAATCGGAAAGGCAGCTGCGAAGATGTTCCAGAAACTGAACATCACGGCGGCAGTCGAGAAGAATGTCGTCACCCGCACGGGAACCATCAACGAACTGGTCGTGGTCATGAATACGGGCCAGGCGGACGCTGCCGTTATGACCCTGGACAGCGTGAATGCGACTACGATGGATTCCGTTTCGATCCCGCTCTCCACCAATGTCATTCTCATCACACCGATCGGTGCGACAACCTTCACGACGCAACCGGATCTTGCAAACCAGTTCGTGGACTTTGTTGCATCGGACGAGGGAAAAGCGGTATTCAAGAAGCATGGTTTCCCCTCGTACCCGGACGCAACCTATGGCAATCTTACCGCATAACGGAACCCGCGGTGAAAAGCATCCCCGTGCAGTGACCTTCACCACTATCGGGGTGGTTCACTCCCCGCACAAAAATGCCGGCTCACCTCCGTTCCAGAGTGCGTTCTCCCCGGCCGAAGGGACGATCGAACTCTTCCCTGAGTACCTTGAAGGGCTCCGTGATCTTGACGGGTTCTCCCGTCTCACCATCCTTTACTGGTTCGACCGTGCCGAGGGGAGTATGCTCACCGAAAAACCGCTTATTGACGGTGTCGAGCCGCACGGGATCTTCAGCACCCGTCATTTCAACCGGCCGAACCCGATCGGGATCTCGCATGTGATCCTGAAGAAAATCGAGGGGACGACCCTCACCCTCGGGTGCGTCGATATGCTGGACGGGACCCCGGTCCTCGACATCAAGCCCTATATCCCGGCATTCGACTCGTTCCCGGAAGAAAAGACCGGGTGGGTTGCAGAGTCGCACCTGGGCAGTGTCAGAAAGGAGAGCCTGAACCACAGGACCTAGTCCTGCGGGCAGATCCCTTTCCCTCTCCAAATCCGGATGATTGCCTGATGAGAACATTTTCCCTGGCGCTCACAGCCCTGGTATTCCTGGTGATCTGCGGAATTCTCATCGGGCTTGTGCTCTATCCCCCGCTTCCCTCGCTTGCGGCGAGTCTTGCGAGTTCTGAGATCCAGTTCGCGATTGTCCTGAGCCTCTGGACAAGTGCGGTCTCGACCGGGATCTGCATAGCGATCGCACTTCCGGTCTCGTACGCCCTGGCCAGGTACCGGTTCCGGGGTTCCCGCATCGTGAATCTTATCCTGACAATGCCGCTTGCGCTCCCGCCGCTTGTTGCCGGTATCGCGCTGCTCCTCTTCTTCGGAACGACTCCTCTCGGGAAAGCACTGGACGCCCTCGGGTTTTCGGTCATCTTCACGCCGCTCGGTATCATCGTCGCTGAGGTATTCGTGAACCTCCCGTACATGATCCGGATCCTGCGTTCTTCCTTTGCGATGGTGAACCCCCGGTACGAGTACGTGGCTCGAACGCTCGGCTGCACGGAGACCGGATCGTTCCTCCAGGTCACCCTCCCGATGTCCCGGCCCGGCATCCTTGCCGGAACTGCGATCACCTGGTCGAAATCGATGGGGGAGTTCGGGGCGGTGCTCCTGCTTGCGGGCGCAACAACGATGCGGACCGAGACGCTCCCGATCGCGCTCTATCTCAACGTGTCGGCAGGGGATCTCTCCCAGGCGGTTGCGGCGGCGACCATCCTGATTGTGATCTCGCTCGCCGCGCTCTGCGTTGTCGAGTTCTTTGCACGGGACGTGAATGTCTTTTAGGAGGGAGGGAAAATGCTGCGCCTTGAAAATATCGGGATCGTTCTCGGGACATTCTCCCTGCGGAACGTTTCCCTTGAGATCCGGGACGGGGAATATTTCATCCTGCTCGGTCCGACCGGGGCGGGAAAGACCATCCTTCTCGAGATGGTTGCCGGGATCCACCAGCCCGACACCGGCCGGATCTTTCTCGGGGACCGGGAAATCACCACGCTTGAACCCCGGGAGCGCGGGGTAGGGGTTGTGTACCAGGATTACATGCTCTTTCCCCATCTCACGGTTGCCGAGAATATCGGGTTCGGGCTGCGCCAGCGCAGGGAAAGACCGGACGTGATCCGGAAAGCGGTCGATGAGATGGCCGGGCTTCTCTCCATACGCGATCTCCTGTCCCGGTATCCCGGGACCCTTTCCGGGGGCGAGCAGCAGCGGACCGCACTTGCCCGTGCCCTTATCCTGAAACCCCGGGTCCTCCTCCTGGACGAACCGTTGAGCGCCCTGGATGCCCGGATGCGGGAGTACATGAGAACCGAGCTGGCGCGTATCCGTACGATAACCGGTACGACCATCATCCACATCACCCATCATTTTGAGGATGTTTTCACGCTCGCCGACCGGATCGCGGTTATGCGGGACGGGGAGATCGTGCAGACAGGAGCGCCCTCCGATGTGTTCCAGCGGCCCTGCGATACTTTTGTCGCGCAGTTCCTCGGGATCGGGAACCTGCTTCGCGGCATGTCCCGGGTGGAGGGCGATCTGGCAAGGATCGCGGTTCCCGGCGGCCCGGAACTTATTGCGGCATCCCGGGTTTCCGGGGAAGTCGTCGCAACCCTGCATGCAGAAGACGTGATCCTTTCCCGGCAGCCGTTCCCGTCCAGCGCACGGAACTGCCTGAAAGGGACGATCCGGGAGATCGTCTCCACGGGAACGACCCTCCGGATCGTGGCCGATGTTGGATTTCCCCTGGTTTCCCTGCTTACCCGACAGAGTGTCGAGGATCTCGGGCTGCGGTGCGGGGACGAAGTGTACCTGACGTTCAAGGCGTCAGCCGTGCATGTGATCCCGGTCCATCCCGACTGACGGGAGAAATGTGCCGGGGCGGCGACCCGGATTTCTGATTCCTCATCCGAATCCCTTATCATCGTTTTCGGAGATTCATACCTATGCAGATGGAACTCGTGCCAATCGGGTACGTCCGGTCCCCTTACAGGGAGCGCAAAGACGCACCACGGCAGGGGAGGCTTTCGGATACGGTCTCCGAGATTGTAATCGGAGAAAAGTACGTTCCCGGCCTTCGTGACCTTGACCAGAATAAACACATTTTTGTTCTCTCCTGGTTCGACCGGTCAGACCGTACCGCCCTTACGGCCATCCCGCCCCATACCGGGATCGAACACGGCGTCTTTGCGACCCGGTCCCCGGACCGGCCGAACCCCATCGGCCTCTCGGTTGTCGATCTCATAAGTATTGAGGGAAATGTCCTCCGGGTGCGGGGACTTGATGCGCTGGACGGGACTCCGGTGGTCGATATCAAGGTGTACTCGCCCGACATCGACTGCGTGAAAAAAGCAGAATGAGTATTTCCTGATATTGGATTATCCCTGCCTGTTCCGGAATTCCTTTACGCGATGCCCCGGAAAAAACCGGTGCCGGTAACCCGGAGTGTCATCCCTGCCCGTCAGATCTTCTCGTAATACTTCAGGGAACCGCAGGCGCCGCAGGTTGTCCCGGTCATCATGTAGTCGGGCACCATCTCGCCGCAGGCCGGGCAGGTGACCGATTTCCATTTCTCCTTCTGCTTTGTTTTCAGGAGGACCCGTTCCGATGCGAGGTACGAACGGCCAGCCGAGAGTATTTCGTCTGCAAGAAGGCGCTTCATGGTCCTTCCGTCAAAGTCCCTGCTGTTCGTGAACCAGGAATAGAGGATAGGGTGTTTTTTCATTTTTGCAGGATCGACCGAGATCCTGACGCCTTCGACCGTGGGTTCGACCGATGCCCGGTTCATGCTGAGCGCAAATTTTCCGATTGGGACAACTTTCAGCCTGTTGTTTCCAGTGGTGCAATGGGCGACGACCTGGATCGCATCGGGCAGGCATTTCGGGGTCTCGCAGACAGCGTAGAGTTTTTCATCGGGCGACGCCCCGAGTTCATCGAGGGCAAAGTCCACCATGAATACGCCGATCAGGGTTCCCGGTGCTGCATAGGTATGGAACGGTATGACCTGCCGGAAATAGCCTTTCAGTTTCTCCGGGATACCGAGCCTGTCCATCACGCCATAGAGTTCTTCCGAAGTGTACTCGTTATCGTGCGATTTCATTGTATCATCCTCTTGGCATGGTTCGGGAAAAAGATGCCGGTCCTGTCATCCCTCGGGGTACCGTTCCGATCGTGTGGCATATCAGTTTCATCCCCCGGACTATGACCTCAGGCCTGCGCATGACCATTCGGACTCCGTCTGCCTTTCGGCTTCGACCAGCTGCCGGGTATACGGATGCTTCGGTTCCCGGAAGAGATCTTCGGTTGCTGCGGTCTCGACAATCTCGCCCCGATACATAACTGCAATCCGATCGCTCATGACCCGGACCACCGAGAGATCGTGGGAGATGAAGAGCATCGTGAGACCATGGGCCTGCTGCATCTCTTTGAGCAGGCTGAGCACCTGCGCCTGGACCGAGAGATCGAGTGCCGAAGTCGGTTCGTCCGCGACCAGGAATTCCGGGCCAAGCGCCAGGACCCTTGCAAGAACGGCACGCTGCTTCTGCCCGCCGCTCAGTTCCCAGGGATACCGCTCCGCAAGTTCCGGCTGGAGCCCGACCTGTTCCATCAGTTCTGCAATCCGCCCGGGCCGCGAACCGGAATCGCCGATTCCCCAGACCTCCATGGGTTCTGCGATGCTGTCCCGGATGTTCATCCGGGGATTGAGCGAGGTATCCGGGTCCTGGAAGAGGATCTGCATACGGGGACGGATCCTGCGGAGATCGTTCCGGGGCAGGTGCGTGAGATCGGTACCGTCAAACCGGACCGTCCCTCCGGTCGGCTTCGTCAGCATGAGGAGGAGCCTGCCGATAGTGGTTTTCCCGCTTCCGGATTCCCCGACGAGTCCAAGGGTTTCTCCCTTATGTATTTCAAGTGAGACGTTCCTTATCGTGGGAACGGACTTCTTTGCAAGGAATCCCGATGAGAAATCCTTTGCGACCCGGTCCATCCACACCAAGGGTTCCCGGGACTGTTCACTCATCGCACCGGCACCTCACTTCATGGTTTCCGCAGGTTCTTGCAAGTTCCGGATGGTTCTTCCGGCAGCTGCAGGTTGCGCGGGGGCACCGGGCCGCAAACCGGCACCCGTCCGGAAGGGAAGACGCGAGCGGACTGATACCCGGGATGGGCCGGAGCCCCCGGGACGGATGGGAGGAGAGGAGTCCTTCCGTGTAGGGATGGGAGGGGGATTCGAGCACCTCCCGGAGCGTTCCCGCTTCCACGATCTCCCCGGCATACATAACCGCGATCTTTTGCGAGAGGGCGGATGCCGTTACCAGGTCGTGTGTTATCACAAGCAGGGTCCGGTCCCGCGTCCGTTCGGCAAGCATTCCGAGGACCCGTCTCCTGACCATCACGTCAAGGCCGGCCGTCGGTTCGTCCGCAACTATCATCTCAGGATCTGCGGAAAGCGCCATCGCAATCAGGGCCCGCTCCCGCATACCCCCGGATATTTCGTGAGGGTATTTCCGGTATGCAAGATCCGGTTTCTCAAAACCCATCTCTCCCAGGAGCCGGGTTGTCTCTATCCTCGCCGCATCAGGAGGGAGGATATGGTGGCTTGTCAGGACTTCCGCTATCTGGTCGCCCACGGTTTCGACCGGGTTGAGAACGTGCGCCGAACTCTGCGGGATCAATGCTATCTTCCGGCCCCGGATCTTCCGGATCTCTTCTTCACCCTGTGCAAGCAGGTTTTTGTCCCGGTACTCTATCGTGCCGCCGATCCGGGTGTTTGCGGGAAGAAGGCCGAGGATTGCCTGCGCGAGCACGGTTTTCCCGCATCCTGATTCCCCGATGAGCGCAAGGTGTTCGCCCTCGTTGAGTCCGATATCCACGGTATCGAGCGCCCGTACCTCTTCGGAATGGGTGTCGAACCTGACCCTGAGATCGGAGACGCGGAGCAGGTTGTTCCGGCTGCATCCGCACGATGCACTTTTTGGGACCGGCTCTCCGCTCATAGCCGGTTCACCCCCACACGCGGGTTGAATTTTTCCTCGAAGCTGTACCCGATCAACGCGAGTGCGAGCGATATCCCGACAACCGCTATCCCCGGGGGAAGGAGCCACCACCACAGGCCGAGCGCGACTCCCCCGGACGAATATGCCTGGTTGATCATCGTTCCCCAATCGATGGTTGTCGTATCCCAGAGGCCGAGGAAGCTCAGTCCGACTCCCATCACCAGGTAATGCTGCGAAGACGTGACGAACTTCACGACAACGATGGGCATAATGTTCGGCAGGATGTGCCGGGTCATGATCCGGAAATCCGAAGCCCCGATTGCCCGGGCGCCTTCGACGAAATTCGATTGCGCTAGGGAGAGGACCTGCGAACGCACTACCCGGATCCCGTGGGTGCTCCCGAGGGCGCCCATGAGAATGCTCATCGTCCAGATACTTGGATTGAAAAAGAGTGCGAGGACGAGCAGGAGGGGAAAGAGGGGAATGGTCATGAAAATATCGATGATCCGGGATACTATCTCATCGAATAGTCCGCCGTAATAGCCGGTCACGAGGCCGACGGATGTGCTGATCACGACGGAAAGGATCGCCGCCCCGAACCCGATGAGGAGCGTTATCCGGGTCCCGTACAGGAGCTGGCTTAGGATGTCCTGCCCGGTATCGTTGGTCCCGAGGGGATGCAGGGCGTCCGGTTTTTCGAGCGGTGTTCCGGATATCGCATGCGGGTCCCAAGGGGTGAGAAGCGGCGCGAAGACTGCGATTATCGCGTACAGGAAAAGGATCGCGACACTGATGTACAGTACAAGGGTCCTAGTCACCGTCATCACCCGTCCGGATCCGGGGATCGAGAAGCGAGCAGGTCACGTCAGCGATGAGGTTTGCGGCAATCACGAGCAGGGTGTCCAAGAGAAAGATTCCTTCGAGCAGCGGGAGGTCCCGCATCCTGAGCGCTTCCGTGGTCAGGTACCCGAGTCCGGGCCAGGAAAAGACGGTCTCGATGAAGATACTGCCCATGATGATGGACGCAAACTGCAGGGTCGTCATCGTGACCATCGGAAGGATCGCGTTCTTCATGGCATGGTGCCAGAGGATCTCGCGTTCGGAGAGTCCCTTCGCCCGTGCGGTCGTGATGTAATCCTCGCCGATAACCGAGATCATCGAATTGCGCATCACGTAGTAATTGCCGGTCGCGATCAGGAACGCCATGAGCGCGGTGGGTAGCGCGGCATGGTACAGGACATCCAGCCAGTCGATACCGGTGTAGAGGACCGAGATGCTGCTGTACCCCCCGAGAGGGAAGAGTCCCAGGTAATAGGAAAAGATGATGACCGCCATGATCGCCCACCAGAACTCGGGAATCGCCCGGATGATGATCATGATGTTGAAGAGCGCAAGATCCTTTTTCGTCCCGGTCTTCCAGCCGGAGTACGCCCCGATCAGGCTTCCTGCGATGATGCCGATTACGGTTGCCGGGAGCAGGATGATGAGCGTCCAGCCGAGTTTCTCCCAGATCAGGGAAAGGACCGGCCGGCTGTACTCGTACGAATAGCCCCAGTGGCCCTGGACGATGTTTATGAGATAATTGAGGTACTGCTGGGGAAGGGGGAGGTTTAAGCCGAACTCCTCGTAGAATTGCTGGATGGTCTCCTGGGGGAGGGTGTTTCCCAGCGAGAGGAAATAGTTGGTGATATAGTCCCCCGGCATGAGATGCAGGAGGAAAAACGTGATGGTGATACTGACAAAAAAGGCGGCCGCGCTATACCCGATCCTCCGAAGCAGGTAGGTGCGGGTCATCATGGTTCGTCACCCCTGCTCCTGCACGGTTCCGTGAGGATCCGCTTCCCGGGTTTTACGGCAAATCCTCTCCGGACAATCGGCTCCCGGATTATATCGGCCTCAAAGCATTCCAGGTCGCGGTATTCCCGGAATTCCCTCCTCCCCGATCTGAGAGGAGTGCCAACCCGGAGATGTCTTCCTGCCATCCGATATTCCGTCCGGTGTCAGCCATGGGTTCCCGATGCGACCCGGGTCAGGTTCGTCAGCGTCCTAGGATCGGTAACACTTGTATACCCGTACCCGTTCTCCCAGCCGGTGAACCGGTCGTTCCGGTACGCAACGAGCGTATCGGCACTGCAGACCGGAACTGTCGGGATATCCTGGGCGAGGAGTTCCTGCATTCGGTATGCCATCTTCCTGATCTCGGTCTGGTTCGAGGTGTTCTTTATCTGCGAAACAAGGTTGTTGTATTCGGTACTGTTGTAGTTGTAGTAATTTTTGTTCTGCAGGGGAGTCACCGCGAAATTCATAAGGGCATCCGGGTCATCGTGCAGGAAAGCGGGCATCGCATCGAAAAATACCGGGTTCGAGTTCATGGCTTTCCGGTACATGCTCTCATCATCGTAGCTGAGCGTGGATATCGTGATCCCAAGTTTCCCCCAGTCGTTCCTGAAAACCTCGACCATTTTCTGGTCTGCCCCAGATGTGGAGGCTTTTCCACCCATGGGTATCGTTATCGTTACCGGTTTACCGTCGGGTCCGATGAGTTCCCCTTCGGCATTTTTCGTAAACCCTGCTTCACTGAGCATCTTTTCGGCCTTCGTCAGGTTGTAATCGTACATACCGATGGTATCAGGGTTTACGTAGTCGCCGGCAAGGGATGGGATGAGGAATGTCGTCGGGTTGGGACGTGCGCTGCCAAGAATGGCGCTGATGGTATCCCGGTCAATTGCATGGCTCATCGCTTTCCGGAATCCCGAAATGTTCGTGGGATACACCGCAAGGTTCATCCCGACTTCATACCCCACGGTGTCCGGTATCGCATACACCGTGATGTCCGGTTCGCGCTCCAGGCTCCTTGCAACAGCCAGTGTTATTCCGGACACGACATCGATCTCGCCGTTTTTCAGGGCAAGGATCTGGCTGTCCTTGTTGGTTATGACTTTCAGGATCACCCCGGTTTCTGCCTTCTTCCCGCGATATGGGTCGTTCGGTGTGTACTGGTAATATCCGGTCGTACTTTTCTCAAACGCAAAGGGGCCGGTCCCTATCTGCTGCGAATCCTGGTATGTTTTGGGATCATCGATATTTTTCCAGAAGTGCTCCGGGTATATGCCGATTCCCGGACTCCGGGATATCTGGTCAAGGAACCCTGAGTACGAGGTTTTGAGATTGTATACTGCAGTGTAATTATCGGTGCAGTTTATTGAGGCCACATCCCGGAGGACGTACGCCATCGTGAGATTGTTTGCCTTCATGTAATCGTTCGTGAATTTCACATCGGCACAGGTGAAGGGGACCCCGTCGTTCCAGCTGGCATTTCTTACAAGATGGAATGTCCAGGTCTTTGCATCGGGCGAGACTTCCCAGCTCTCCGCAAGCGATGGATCAAATGTCCCGTTCCGGTCCTTGACGACCAGTCCCTCGTACATCAGGCTCCCGGACTGGATGCCGCCCTTCTGCATGATGTTCGTTACCTGGGTGACCGGGGAGTCGACCGGTATAACGATATCCGTTGTCGCTGACTGCACGGTCGTATTCGTACATCCAGTTGAGAAGAAAGCGATGCCGAGAATGACAGTGAGGATCATTACGGGAACGGTTACCTGAAAAGAACGCAGAATTCTCTTTTTCATGCCGGATCAGTGGACTAGTATCTCGGTTTCAGGGAATATAAGTATATCATTTTAATTCATCAAAAAAGTAAATTTATAATTATTTACATTCCCGGTTCCCTGGATTCCGGAAACCGCGAAAAGCGAAAGAATCCCGATAAGGGGCGAAATCTCCTGAAAAAAGAAACCTGTTCCGGGAACCGTAATCCGTTTGAAATCCGGTGCCGGGGACTGTCCCCCAGGTCCCGGGCCCGCTACGGAAAACCGCTCTTCCTGCTGTTCAGGTACATCTTCTGCCGGATCTCCCGCATGCAGGGATTCATCGCGTCCAGGCATTCACGGTTTTTTTCCACGAATGCATCGGCCTCCTGTGCTGTAGCGGGGCGGCAGCCAAGAGGAATCGCAAGGATGTACCGTATGAATCCGTTGTCCAGCTCCCAGAGGTCGAGGATCGGGGTATAGCGTTCATAGGAGCCGGTGCAGGTAATCCGGAATAAGGTTTCCGGAGTCGTGCCTGCGATGAACAGGGATTCGCCGCTATCCTTTTTCCGGAACACTATCCCGCGGTCCCCGGGAAATGTATCGATATGGCGCTCTCCTGCAAGGATTTCCGGAGGAATTCCTCCGGGAAATGCATCGCACGCGGGTTTTTTGGAGGGCTGGAGATGTACGCAGACCCGGCAGACCGGGGGAAGGTGGACAGGTGATTCTGGTTCTTCCATTTGTTACGAATAACAATACCTGCATCCATGAGAAAAATGTTCGTTCCGGAACAATTCGGGTCAGGCAGTTCACGGCAGATGTTTCAGGAAGAAATCACCGGAAAGAAGGGAAAGGGGATTGTCGGGGTTGTCCTCCTTAAAAAAGTACCGGATATCCGGTCATTTGGATGAACCGATGACCGTGTAATAGGATCCCTCCGCACAGTTTTTGCAGAGGGTCTTTCCGGCTTTTGTCACAACCCGGTTGTCCATGACCTGCTCCCCGCACTGGTCGCAGAATGCCTTGTGGTTCGGAAAACCGGGTATATCATCGGGAGAGATCTCCAGCTTCACGTGCTCGATTTTCAGGATCTCGTCTTCCGGCGCTTCCGCGAGTACCCTGATAACCTCGCTTTTCGTAAGGGTATCGTGCTGTGCCCGGTTCTTCTCGGATACGGCGACCCGTACCGCTTTTCCGGAACGTAAGTCCACAAATGTCGCGGCAAATTTTCCAAAATCCTTGTGCTTGAGGTTCCGGTGCCCGAGCGAGCAGCCGGTGATTGCCTGGACGGCATCCGCCCCGCACCGGTCAATCTCCATGAAAACGAGAAGGTTACGGTGTTTTTCGAAGGGATCCAGCCCCAGCTCCCGGAATGCGGCCATCGTCAGGCGGGTGCCGAGAACGATTCCCGGGCAGACGTGACCATGGAATTCTTTCACTTTTTCGAACAGGATATCGTAATCGCTCATTGTTTGCCCTCCCCTGTGATCCCCTGTTTTTTCCTGCAGGATTTTTCCCACCAGATGTGGGCACCGAAGGTTTCTCCCGGAAGGACATAGCCGTTGTCCCGGCGGAGAAGCGTTGCCTCGAGATAGTTCCGGAGCGTTTCCTCATGGGCCGGTGTCGTGCAGTTCAGCCTGCCCAGGAATTCCCGGACTGCGTCTTCGACCGATGCATAAGCCGGGCTGTGGACATTCGGTTCGACCGCCAGGTTTGCATGGATCCCCATCTCGTGCAGGATCTGCCATATCCAGTCTGCGGTCGGTTCGCCTGGGAAATTTCCCCCATGGAGAAGCGGCCAGAGGTCCCGGTTCACCTGGGACCATCCCGGAGGTGTCAGGAACCAGAAGAGGTGGACGGCTCCCGGGAAACTGCGTCCATCTTTGCGACCGCGTCTCCCATATCCAGCATGACAAGCGAATAGGATGCGATGACCGTATCGAACTGCTCTCCGAGTTCGTCTGGCCCGACTTCTTCCCATCGCTTCGGAATGACCCTGATATTCCGGATATTTCTCTCGTTCATATGCTCTGCAAGAGCTTCTCTCATCACGGGAGATGGTTCGACCGCCGTGACCTGGCAGCCCCGTTCCGCGAGCGGGACTGCGAGCGGGCCGGGACCGGCACCGATATCGAGGATCCGCGATCCGTCCGGGATATTCATCGCGTCGAGCCGTTTTTCCGATGTTCTCCTTCCCTCTTCACGTCCTTTCATGTAGGAATTGTGCACCTTTTTTTTGTCTCCCCAGAATTTGCCGGAGTTCCCGTAGTTGGGGACCGCCATCCGTGCGAGTTTGCACTGCCGCCATAGTTCCCGCCAGTATCCTTCGTTTGGTGATGTCATCCGATTCTGACTCTCCGGGTAGTTTTGTTTAGTTATCCTGATTATCTGGATGATGAATGGTAATAAATTGCATTTAACAAAAGTTAAGGTATTGGCTGTCACGACCTGCCGCTGGTTGGAACAGAAGACGGATCCAAAGTATCAAAAAAGACCGATCTGATTTCCGCGGGTCAGGTGGCTTTTTCTCCGGGAGTCCAGATAAAACATCCTTTCTGCGCTATCCGTTCGGCTTTCTCCCGGGATATCGGGACACCCCCGGAGTTCCTGCACAGGGGGGCGTTCCCGTTGTCTGCAGGTATGTATCCGCTGCATGTATCGCACCGGTTTTCCTTACCGCGTAATTTCATTCCTTACCTCTTCTCCAGCATAGCCTAAGAATATTCCGGACCGGCACCTCTCAGGAAAGGATACCGGGACTTATAACGGAGTGGAACAGATCAGGAAAAGCATCCGCTCTGCAGGATGGTTCATTCAGCAATGAGGTTAATTCCCACCGGCGCATGGCTGCCGGAGGGAATGACTGGGGTGGATGGTGTTCATTTCCCGTTTTCGCCACCGGCTTCGTGGAATCACCTGTGGCGAAGGGAACAGTACCATGTTCTCTTTGACACTATATGAAATTTTTGATCTTTGTTAACGACAAATCCTGAATATAAAATTAAAGTTCAGTTTTAATTATTTACAAACCGGGGGGATCCGGCAGATATTTTCCCGGGATATCCTCTAGAAAACACCGGATGCGCAGGAGGGGTCCCCCAAACCGCTGTATCCACGGTACCTTGAAAAACGGCAGGGGGACCGGGTTCCCTAATGGAGCGCTATTCCCATCTGGATACAATTCTGCAGGGGTGCCGCGAGGAGGACAAGCAGAACGCAGTACTGGAACCCGGGAAGCCGGAAGGTTTTCCGGAAATACCTGTCAAGGCGGGGTATCGTAAGTGCCAGTGCGGCGATGACGGCGATCTTTGCGAGAAGCATGTACCCGATATCCCCGGCAATGGGTCTCCAGAGGGGATTGTATTCGATACCTCCGGACCTGATGATGAGAACGGTTGTGATCGCGTCGAGCAGAATGAGAAAGGTTAAGACTCCCCAGTACATGCGCCTCATTTACACCATCCCAACTATCTCGTGGGAATTCTGCCCATTTTAACCTCACTATCGGGGCAAACGTCACAAAATCGTAGAAAAACAAGTGAAAAAATTAATTAATTACCTGAGATGCGTGGTAAAAATTACCACGGGCGACCGGCAGTATGCATTACGGTTCCCGTGACCGGGGGTCTTGCCGGGAACACCCCCCCCTGTTCGTATCATGTTTCGGAATATGTCCTGATCTACGACACATACCCTATGGGACCTCTCTCCCAATATCCCGATGTTGAGAAAAGAACTGCCTGGGAGAGATTTCCCAAAGATATTTGTTGCAGGAAGACGCGGGGATCTTTTTACCCAACGCTATCCCGGTTTATCCGGGATCGCTCTTCTTTATCCCACCACATCATCGCCTGCCAGGATTCCCTCTCCATGACAAAACCGTCGGCATCGGGCCGGAGCGTTTTTTCCAGATATTTTTTCAGAATCGCGACCTGCTCCGGTGTCGTCAGGTTCAGATCGTTCCCTTCTTCATCCATTGCATCATCGATGCTCCTGAACCTGCGGGCATGGTTTACCCGGGTCATCCTGACATTTGCATAGATCCCGATCTGGTTCAGGAGATTGAAGATGATGTTCGGTTTCCGCCTGGACGGGAGCGGCGAGCCGAACAGCTCTTCCCAGATCTCCCGATATGTCGACTGGCGGGGGGATGCCATATCCGCGAACCAGAAAATGTATGCGGATTTCCCGGTAACGGCGTCCATCTTGAGGAGGGCATCTTTGAGATCCGGTACTCCCAGCGAATAGGATGCAACAACGATATCGTACGGGGCCTTGAGATCGGTTCCGGGACAGATGTCCTCCCAGGCTTTTGGTACCACCGTGATATTCCGGATCCCCCGGGAACCGATGTTCTCTGCGAGGCATTCGCGCATTCCCTCCGAGGGTTCTACTGCCGTGACGTGCCGTACCATGCCGGCGAGCGGGACTGCGAGCGTTCCCGGCCCTGCACCGATATCCAGGACGCGGGAGTCCGGGGTGATATCCAGTGCGGCAATCCGGTCCCGGGAGCGTTTCCAGTTATCTTCCTGCGCCATGCAGCTGAATTTCCTGCACCGGTCCCGGTCTGACCAGCGTGCGGCGCAGGTTGAGAACTGCTCCCGCTGCCTCTTTTCCCTCTCTTCTTCTTTCCAGACTTCATTCCAGTCTATTGCGGTAATATCGATCATGAATACGATTCCGTCCGTTCAGGTTTTCCGGAAGCCTCTTCCTGCATTTTCCGGCAGGATCCGGTTCACGGAAAAAATTTTCCCGGGATTTCAGATCCGGAGAATATGATTACTCAGCCTGTTTCAGCACATAAAATGTTATATTTATCATCCCTGCCAATCATTTCCCATGATGTTCCGGGGATTCACGGTTTTTTTCCTGCTCGTCCTCCTGGTCCTTTCTTACGGGTGCGTGAGTTCGCTCTTTCCGGCTCAGTCATCCTCTGAGACACCGGTCCCGACGACAACCCCCGCACTCCTCCAGACCCCTGTTCCGACAGCGCTTCCTACCCTGTACCAGAACGGTGCCGCAGCGCCGACGGTTACCCCGGCGCCTGCAACCAATCCTAGTATTGCCGGCGTAGGTGGATGGCTCTCCTGGGTCTCCCGGAATGCTTCCGGAGATCCGGTTACGGACTGCCATTATACCGTGTACGACTGGAAAATCCTGAACGGGTCGTATCACTGGCAGTCACGGTATTCCCAGATGAACTTCCAGCAGTCACCCCCGGCCGGCATGAAGTGGATCTTCATCTGGGTGAACGGATGGTGCAACAGCAGCCAGGTTCCGTCCGCCAACCTGCCGAAAGATTTCAGGATCCGGTACGGGGGACAGGTGTATTCCCCGTCATTTGCCCTGGAGGGAGGCAACGGGCGGGACGAACTGCCGCTGCTTATCTCTGAAACCCGCACCCATTCCACGCTCTCGGTCATCAAGGGCTACTGGGATGGCGGCCCGAAATACACAACCGATCCCTACGGCTATCGCGACTCGGTCAGCCAGGATCTCCTTCTTTCCGGGAGATCCAATGCCTGGGACGGATGGATGCTTTTTGCCATTCCGTCTGCGGCCAGGTACCAGGATCTCCTGGTTACGGCCAGTTCGGGTGATGCGGGAGTCCTGACCTGGGATTTTTCGAATGAGACCTCCAAGGCGTGATTCCCCGCCGGGACGTTTGCCGTTCCGATGATTGAACCAGTAAAAACTATTCCCATCAAACGTGAACGCAGGTCCCCGAAGTATGTACCGGGTAATTCTGCAATAGAAAATTCGGGAGGGGAAATGCAGGGAGTATCCTTGGATACCGGAACCGGTTTCCCCATTTCTCGGAGATGAATCAGATCGCTTTCAATTCGCTGAAGGAACCGGTGTGGCCGGCGCATTTTCCGGAACCGGCACCTGTCTCTTTGGGATGATCCGCTGGCTGGGGTGTTTCAGCCAGATAAGTTCGCAATCCTTGTAAACGAAGCTCTTCATGCGGAATACTTCGGTCTTCGGGGGAAGCATGGAAATATCCGAGCCCTGGGGTACAAGTACCGCTTTTCTGAAATACTTCGAGTTGGCAGGAACCGAGGCCGGTACATTCTGGAGTGTGTCGATTATTGCCTTTGGTACGATCGGTTCGAAGGAAAAACCGATGACGATCTTTTCCTCGGCCGAGTCGTTCCAGCGTTCTACGCGGATGACCTGATCGTACCCCGACTGGATTTCCCGGGAGGCAATCTTCCAGCCCTGGCATTCCGGGAAGTGGCGCCTGACGTCGTTCTCGATAAAGTGCTGCATGATATCGTCTTTTGAGCCCATGTTTGATCGAAACAGTTTATTTTCTTTAAGAGTAAATATTTTATCATTTACGATGCGGGAATGAGCCCATGGCGTTTGCACTGCATGTCAACCTTGACCGCTGTACGGGATGCGGTAATTGTGTCGTCGCCTGTCCGGTGGATGCAATTGAGCTGTACACGGTCGATCCGGTAACGAATGAGAAGATCTACCAGGTACGGAACGGGAAGTCCATCGTTCTCGATATCAGGGAGGAGCTCTGTGCCGGGTGCGGGGTCTGCATCGGTGCCTGCCCCTACGATGTCATCAAACTGGCGGGCCGCGGGGAACTGCCGGAGAAGTGAGGCAGGATCCGGCTGGGACCAGGCTCCCGGGATACTCTTTTTCTCCTGACGGATTTTCCCGGGACCCCCCCTTCACCAGAAGCCCAAAAAGGCCCATTCCGCCGATCCGGGGTAGTACAGGTCGACCGGAAAACCGGGTGTCGGGAAGGTGCCTTTAATTTACAGCTAAAAAGTCCTCTATTTTTTGTCAGATTTGCCTGAATCCTGCTAAAAATCCTCGGATTTTCGGCCTGGAAAATAATTCGCGATCTGACATGGCAAAATCCGGGAAAACCAGGAATCCGGGTTCAAATTGGGCGTATTTTGGGGGGTCCGGAGATAGGATCCGGATCAGCTGGCCGGAAAGCAGGGTAATTGGATTTCCCTGGGACCCCCCTCTTCACCAGAAGCCCAAAAAGGCCTATTCCATCGATCCGAGGTAGTACTGGTCGATCGGAAAAACGGGTGTCGGGAAGGGGCCTTTAATTTACAGCTAAAAAGTCCTCTATATTTCGTCAGATTTGCTTAAATCCTGCTAAAAATCCCCGGATTTTCGGCCCGGAAATTAATTCGCAATCGGGCATGGTAAAATCCGGGAAAACCGGAAATCCGGGTTCAAATTGGGCGTATTTCGGGGGGTCCGGAGATAGGATCCGGATCAGCTGGCCGGAAAGCCGGATCACCCGGATTTCCCCGGTTATGTGGGCAGGATACTATCCTTGTTTCCAGCTGCTCCCGTTCGAATGACCGGTTCGGGGCAGTGAAGATTTGGAACGCAATTACAAAAATAGGAAAAATGGATGGTGGGGAAGTCCATGACTGCCCGTTATTACCCGTTCCAGATAACGGTAAGGTTGACAAGATTGGTTGCATTCTCAATGGTCGGGCACATCATTCCGCTGCCGTTCGGGCGGGGCGGTCCCCAGGTTGCATTCGTCCTGTTCCCGTACCATATGAAATATGTACCGTCACTGGTATCGACCCATCCGGCAAGACCTTTCTTGTAAAGGACTGCATCGCAGGTAAGGTTCGAGACAAAATCCCATTCATAGTCAGTTACGGGGTATGAAGAGGGTAACCAACTGCTCTGGACTCGCAGTTGCTCCATATAATACCGGTCCGTATAGTTGGAATCCATATGGTACCTATAAGCCACCCTAGTATCATTGAAATGGGAATTTGCTACAATTGCAAAGAAGTATTTATTTGTATAATTTGTGCCGTTAATAGTCCCCCAGTTTGTATTGTTCGCATACACGGTTGAACAGCCGCTCCAAGTGGCCCCATACCTGACGGCAGGAATCGGCGATGAAACGGAAACGACTTTGACCTGCGTACCGGTCCGCACCCCGTTCCAGAATTCCGAGGTAGTGCTGAGGGTATTTCTCTTGTCTGATACAGAAATCCACCCGCCGGTGAACGAGTTCTTGTCATCTGAAAGCACGAATTCGTACGAACCGGAGTCGGTTTCCGAGGCATAGTTCACGGTCCAGGTACCAGAAAGTGTGTTCCCGGAGACGGTACCGGTGATCGTACCTTTGCCTTTATCGGCATTCACGAATGTCCCGGTCACCGAGGAACCTGACTGGGTCAGGACCAGGGCGCCCGGGCTCTGGCTGGCGATGGTCGTACTTCCCATGGTGTCCCAGTTCCCGGACCAGGACTGGCCGGAAGATGCGGTTCCCGAAGGAGCCTGGGTGGCAGTCGGGGTGGTTGTCGTTGCGGAACTCGATGTGCTTGTACAGCCCGCCGCCAGAAGAAGGATGCAGGCAATACAGGCCAGAATAAAGATACCGGTTTTTTTCATTCCTCATTCTCCCGATAAGTAAATTTTTAACAATTTGATTTTTTTAATTATTTCCTGTTAACATATGAGTAATTAATTCTTTTGAAATGATTTTCTGCGATTTATTCCTGTTTTTGATATATATTCCAGCGATACGTCCCCGTACTGAAGTGAAAAATTTTTGAGCGGTCCGGGTGGTGCCGAGTGTTTCTCCGGTCCAGTATCGCCTGGGATTGATCAGCCTGGCACGAACATGCTTCAGGCCTCCGTCACCGCTATATCCTTATCGAAGATCACAGTCCCGGTCGGTACGTAGATCATCCTGACATTCACTAAGTCTCCCAGCCGCAACAGTTCCCAGTTGCTACCGAGAACTGCCGTGGCCGCATCCGGATATGCAGCCGAAGTGACAGATCGACCGCTGGCATCTGAGTAATGGAACCGGCCCAGGACACCGTACCCGCTGGTAGCGTTCTGTTCCATGCTCTCGGAGCTGTTCGCCCCGCAGGGCATTGCAAAGAACGTTGTCCCGGTCATCAGGGAATAATTCCCGAACTGCTGGCCGGGCGCCGAGAGGTTTGTCCAGGTATCGACCCCTCCCACGGTCAGCGTCCCGTTGATCCCAGGGCCGGTGCCGAACGGTGCGACATGGAGGCCAGTGGGAAGGGAATCATCAGGGTTGAAGAGGTACCCGACATTCCGGATACCGGGAAGAGTCGTGTTCCCCCCGGAAACCGGCATCGTTCCGTTTGCAGCAGTCCACGATGTCACGATCTTCAGGTTTTTCGTTGGGATGGGTTCGCTGACCGAGGTGACGGTGGCATAGAATCCGCTCCCGGTGTAACTCCCCATGTTGACGACCTTCACGTCCATGGTGAGGGTTGGAGCCTTTTTTCCGGTATTTCCGACCAGGCCCCCGGCAAATCCCGAGACGACTGCAGCGATGATGATGGTGACGACCAGCATCAGCATGACGCCGACCACCGGAGATACCGCATTCCGGTCCCGTGCCAGTCCCGTATTATCCCTCCGTGACCGCGATGTCCTTGTTGAAGATTACGGCTCCTGTCGGGGTGTAGATCACCTGTATGTTCACGGCATCCCCGACCCGGAGTTTCTCCCAGTTGGCTCCGAACAGTGCCATTGTGGCATCTTGCGTGGAACTTGTTATTCCGGAATAGGTAAACGGAGTTATAACACCGTATCCGCTACTAGCACCACGACCATTCATGCCTCCGATTCCGTACCCTCCCCACAACTGGCCGCAGGGTTTTGCCGTCAGGGTGGTTCCCGGTACCAGCGAATATTGCCCGAACTGCTGCATATATTTGGAGAAGGTTGTCGGGTTCGTATCGTAATATCCTGCCGTGTTACTCTGGTTAATCCCCGGCCCGCCGCCCCACGGTGCAATCCAATGTTTAGGATGTGCAGGAAATTGATCCATCCAGAGCATGTTCACATTGTCAATATTCGGTAGGGTCGTGTTGCCTCCGGCTACCGGCATCGATCCGTTCGCTGCCGTCCATGCCGTTACGATCTTGAGGTCTGTTGTCGGAATTGGTTTGCTGGTTGAGGTGACGGTGGCATAAAGGCCGCTCCCGGTCCAGCTCCCCATGTTGACCACCTTCACGTCCATGGTGAGGGTCGGGGCTTTCTCGCCTGCATTCCCGATCATCCCGCCTGCAAATCCCGAGACAATTGCCGCGATGATGACAACAACGACAAGCATCAGCATGACGCCGACCACCGGGGAGACCGCCCTGTCTCCTCCGCACCCTGGGATTGTCTTTTTGTACTGCATTTCTGGTTCCTTCCTGAGATTCTCCCCAAGGATGTCACGGGTCAATCTGGACATCGGTCTTTGCGATGACCGCCCCTGATGCCTTGTCGCTCACCGTGAGGGTGAAAGACCTTCCAATATTAGCGGCTTCCACAAAGCACAATCTTGATAGGTCCGGGCCAGGGCTTCCTGCGCCAACCTGTGGCTGGAGGGTCGAGCAGGCAATGTTCGACTTGCTGATGTACAGCGTCTCCCCCGGTCCGAAGGAGTAGACGTTCGATGTCCCGTTTGCAGTCTGCAGCGCGTTCCCGCTTGCATCCGTGATGATCCCTTTGTTGATGATCTGGGTGGTTGCCGCTGAGAGCCCCTGCCCGAAGTTGGCATCGTTAACCACCGTGAAGATAAGGTTCGCAGTTGCAAGGGTGTCCCCCCCGGTATTTGTGATCTGCATTCCTCCCGACTGGCTGAACACTGCCTTGATCGTTGCCTGGGGGGTCTTCGCGGAATTCCCCCCCAGCGCTCCGCCTGCAAAGGCGCTCACCAGTGCTGCAATGATGATGGTCACTGCAATCATCAGCATCACCCCGACTACCGGGGAGACGGCATGGTCATTATATGGTTTCATTATCCTATCCCTCCGTTACCTCTACGTTTTTATTGAAGATGACCGTCCCCGTAGGGATGTAGATCACTTTCACGTTCACGGTGTCCCCCCATTTCAAGTAACCCCAGTTGGTACCTAGGACTGCACGTGTGGGATCAGAACAGTCCTGCCCGAAGTAATCGCAGGAAGAGTAAGAGTATGCCGCTCCGTAACTGGGGGATATATCGATCGTACATCCATACCCGGTATACCCATCGCAACCATAGAGGACGCAGGGTATAGCATCTGGATCATTTACGTGATCCGCCCAGGAATAGTCGCATTCGTTCTCTGAGGAATCGCAATATTTCGTTTTTATCCCAAACACACCAGTTTCCCACGTACAGTACATAACTTGCCCCTCGCTTCCGTCGCAAGGAATTGAATCTCCAGGCAGGTTAGTATCTCCAGTTTCGCTATTGTATTCTGTATTATCTGCAAAGCAACCGTAAGATTTGCCATAATAGTCCCGTGGACTGTAAATACCATACCCGCTGCTGGCACTCACTCCTGAACTGCCGATGTCATGTGAACTGTTCCCCCCGCAGGGCTGTGCCGACATAACCGTTCCCTGCAAAAGGGTGTAATTCCCGAACTGCTGGGTGGGTGCTGTATAGCTCAGTGTACCGACTCCCCCCAGCGATTCCGTCCCGTTGACGCCCGGCCCGCTACCGAACGGTGCGACATAGAGACCTGAGGGAAGCTCCGTGGCGGTATTGGCCGGGTTGAAGAGCGTATCTATATTCTTGATTCCCGGGACAACCGAACTTCCGCCGGATACCTGGGTTGTCGAATAATCCGTTACATCCTGTACTTTACCATTCCACGATGTCACAATCTTCAGGTTTTTCGTGGGGATCGGTTCGCTGACCGATGTAACGATCGCATAGAACCCGCTCCCGTGCCAGGTCCCGGTCTGGACAACCTTCACGTCCATGGTGAGGGTCGGGGCCTTCTTACTCATACCCCCAATCAGCGATCCCCCATATGCAGAGACCACAGCCGCGATGATGATGACGACAACCAGCATCAGCATGACGCCAACCACCGGTGATATTGCCTGCTCGTTTCCGTACGCAGAATCCAGGTGTCTCATCAGATATCCTCAGGAAGCGATCGTCACGGTAGTCTTCCCGATGGTCTTCCCGCCGGAGTCCTGGAACTGGAGTTCGAACGAGAGCCCGAGGTTATCGGTAACGTTGAACCCCAGCGACGGGTTATTTGCATCGCTGGTACCATCGGGCCGTTCCTGGATGTAGGTCAGGTTGGCGGCGGTGACCGTCGCGGTATCCCCCGGCAGGAATGCCCGGGCCCTTGCCCATGACTGTCCGCCTTTCGTGACGACCACGCTCTTGTTCACCTCCCAGGAATACCGGGATGCATCCGTCCCGAACGCTTTTCCGGGATGCACGAGGATCGTTGTCGTGGAGAGGGGGATCGCATCGCCGCCAGTGTGCGAGATGGTCATCCCGTTCGACTGGCTATACGTCGCCTGGATGGTGGCGGTCGGGGTTTTTTCGGTCCCGCTCACGGTCCCTCCCGCGAATGCGGAGACCAGTGCAGCGATGATGATGGTGACGACCAGCATCAGCATGACGCCGACAACCGGGGATATCGCCTGTTCGTTCTTCGGCATGGTCACCGCTCCACGACAACGTTCTGGTCCACGATCATGTTCCCTGACTGCGCATCGAGGATACGCACGTTCACAGTATCCCCCTGCCTGAGGTAGGTCCAGTTATAGCCAAGGATCGACTCCATCGCGTCAACACCCGCGTGGTTGTCGCTGTAATTATAATTTGAACAGACCGAACCGCTGCCGCAACCGGTGAGTCCGTAGTCGCCAGGCTTATCGAATGTCATGGTTCCGGAACTTAGGGAGAAATGTCCCCATTGCGCTCCCAGCGGGTGATAGGTGTCATTTGCCCATTCCGTGACGCCGTTTCCATACCCGGTTGGTACAGTGATGTTGTTTCCGGTGTAAGCTGACGTTTCCCCAACGACCCTGACGTTTGCCTTCCCGGAGTAGGTGGTAGATCCCCCGATGGTTGCGTTGCCATAGTCTAGGGATGTGGCATTTTTACCTGTTGTCGTCCACGAAGTTATCAGCCTCAGGTTTTTCGTTGCGATCGGTTCGCTTACCCCGAGAACTTTCATGGTGAAATAGGAAGTCGCGTTATCCCCGCCGTTCCTGATATGGAATTCCATGTTTGCCGAAGGGGCCTTGTCCTTCCCGCTCACGGTATTACCCGCAAAACCGCTGACCACCGCAGCGATGATGATGGTGACGACCAGCATCAGCATGACACCGACCACCGGTGAGACAGCGGCCTCGCCGTTTTTTACTGTTTTTTTCCTCAGATTCTGCATATTGTTCTCCCTATACTCCTGTTGCAGGAGCATCTCCAGTAGGAAATGATCGAAATCCGGAATGTCGCAGCAGCCGCGAACAGTGGCCTGCGGAAGAAATGGTTTCGTGTCGGGATGTGGTGATTCCGCAAGGATACTGCCTTGGCACTTCCCTGGAAGTTTTATCCGGGAACGTGACCCCGGTCTCCCGGTCCACCGCTGGTAGATATGGATCCAGCCGCTGCGATACTGATAACAATGCCAGGCACCCGTTTCACAACGGTGACCGGAAACGCGGCATTGCTACCGTCATTCGTCGTTTCGTACAATCCCCCCGGATCACGGTTTAATAGCGCAGAAGTGCGGTCCGAAACCACATGCCACTGCACCATCCCTTTACAGTTGTAATATATTTGTCTTAACTTTTTTGATTTGTTAATTATTTAATATTGATCAAAAACAGATTATATTTTCAGACGTAAAATTGCAGGACATATTTCTATCCGGATACCATTATTTACCGTATTCCCGGAGCATCAAAAAGCGCGTAATGGGATCTGGTCTTTCCGGAAAATGGGGGTATGGCGTTTTGTCAGGAAACATTAGGACCAGTTGAAAAGTATGGGAATTAATGAATGTACGTTACCCGATCCGAACCATGTCCGTCGGATTGCCCGGGAATTGCGGCAGGAATATTTGTTCCCGGGAAAATCAGCCCCGATTTCCTTTAGAGATTTTCCATGCATTAGTACGATCCAAATGCATTTATCAGGGAAAGTACATCTCCGGTTTGGTGAGCGTATGAAGATCAGTGCGCGAAATATCCTGAAAGGAAAGGTAAAAAAGATCACGCCCGGAAGCGTCAACTCCGAGATTACCCTGGAACTGCCCAACGGAGCAGGGGAGATCACATCGATCATCACCAAGAAAGCGGTCGAGAACCTCGGCCTGAAGGAGGGTGCAACCGCCTACGCGGTCATCAAGTCGTCCGAAGTGATGATTGCTGTCGACAAGTGAGCGATCGGGACTTGTGATTTTTTTCTTTTCAGGGCATCCCGGTTTTTCATGGGACATTCCGGTAATGTGCTTTAACGTATTATCATCTTCGTATCGGAATGGATTTAATACCGGTCAGGATCCGGCACTGCCTGGATGAAACAGGAATTCTCAGACGCAGGTTTGCTGATAGGAATCAGTTCCGGAAACCCCTGCAGGAAATTCTGACTACCTGCAGAAAGGTTTCTTCATGAGAATTTCTCAAAAAAAGTATATGGGGGATCGTCCCCCCTGTGCCGGTTTTTCCGGGAACGTGCAGGATTCCGGTTATCTTGCCGGAACGATCAGCGAGCGTTCCCCGGCGGGCAGGAACTCGCGGATTGCGCCACGTGCAAATTCCTTCCTTGGCTCTGCGAAGTTGAACTTGAGTGCCGGGTCTGCGAACGTGATCTTGACACGCGGGTCGAAACAGAACGCGTCGCCGCGGCCCATGTGGGCGCCTGCAACGATTGCCGCGTATTCTCCCTGGTGACCGACGTTCATTGCATAGTTCGGGTAGTTCGGGCCACGGAGTTCTCCCATTGCGCCACGGTCGGGTTCCATAGAGAGCGAGTTAGCCGAACCGCACTGGTCCTGCAGGTCGTACCCGAAGAACCCGAGACGCGACCAGGCATCCTTGTGGATGATCATGGAGAGGTACCATGCATTGAGACCGGCGTTCGAGTTACCGGTTGCAATCGAGGTCGTGATACCTGCTGCCGCTGCCATGACTGCCGCACGCTGGGAACCGCCGAAGTGGTCTTCCATCAGGGTCGGGAACTTCTCGTACTGCTCCATACCGTAGATCGTGACCTCGGTACCGATGTCGTTGACGATCTCCTGGGTCGGCTTGATGACCTTGTCGGCTCCGGGATTCCGGAAGTCGTACCCGTACTTGGACTTAATGTAGTCCATACCGTAGTACGTGAAGTCATCGAGGATGTTATCGGTGTAGGCTGCGGTTGCGTACTGGGTGAACCCGACGCCACCCGACATGTAGGATCCAAGCCAGATCTGATCGAAGAGCATTGCACCTGCTGCAACGTTTTCGAGAGCGGCCTTGGCGGGATCGTTCGGGTTCACGCGGTCTGCCTGCATGATATCGGAGAAGATACCAAACTTGATGCCACCCGGCTCGTTCGGGCCGCGTGCACGCCGTGCAGGCAGGTGGGATCCCATCTGGATAACCCCTGCGTGTTTTGCCGCAAAGGAGAGGTCGGCGACTGCCGCTTCCCCGGCACAGGTCCGGTATGCGGCGATGAAGGACATACCGATCTGCATCGCAGACCACCGGCTGGTGGTTCCACCATCACAGACGCGCCCGACAATCGTCGGCACATGGATTGCCTGGTACATGGACTTCCCGATCTCGGCCTTGAGGATTTCGGCCTGTTTCTTCGGGAAGAGTTTCTCGATGTTTAAGACATACTGCTTGTCGATGGCATCGGCGACTTCATCATTGCCGGTGAAGATCTTGACATAACAGTCATCGACGAGTCCCGGGTTGGTCTCGACCATGTGTTCCTGGACGACAGCTGCGCCCGGCATTGCATGGTTGAGGATATGGAGGTACTCGCTGATGGTTTCCGGAGTTACCTCCTTGCCGAGACGCTTCTGGAGCGTGTTGTGGGCAAGGTCCATGTTGACGATGATCGTCCTCCGTATTTCGTCCCACATCTGCTGCATTGCAGAGTTGTTCACGAAGTGGAGGTCATCCCCTTCAACGTACGTACCGGTTCCGGAGACCTCGTAGGTCATCAGTTGGCGCTGACCCATCGGGATGCCGTTTAAGTGGCAGTGCTCGGGGTCGTACATCGAGATGCCGCGGGCCGCGGTAATCTTCTCGGACTCTGCCATGAACTCGCGCTTGCGCGGGGACTGACGGACGCCATTGAATTTATAATACTCGGTCTTCTTGGCCTCGACATCCTGGTCGTGGAATTTTTCCTTCAGGGATTTCAGGAACAGTTTCTGGGCGTGCTCGATCTTTGACATCGGATCATCCCTCCTTCGGCATGAAGCCGTACTGGGTACGCAGCGTGTGGATCCGCTTGAGGTATTCGATGTATTCCGGATCCTCCCGGAGTGCGGTTCCCACGAGCGAGTGGAATATGGTAGAGTGCTCTTTGAGCCAGGCGGCATCCATCGGCTTGCCTACTTCGACCGGGCGGTCGAGCGGGAGACCGATCTGGTCTTTTACGTACTGGACTGCCCCGTTCTTTCCAAGGATGCAGCGCTGGAGTGCATCGAACATCATCCCGTTCTCGCAGAGACGCAGGGAGTGCCCGTGCACGGTTGCGCCACGGAGGCTGACAAGCGCCGGGTCAAACATCTCGGTCTCGATAAGGATACGGCTGTACTGTTCGAGGTCTCTCTCACGGCATTCGACGATCTGACGGCCGGAGAGCGTACCCGGGTCGATCCCGCGGAACCGGTACATTTCGGAGTAGGTCCGCTGGTACGGCTGGCAGGGTGCGTTGTACATTGAGTCCGCGAACTGGATGTACCGGACCCGGTCACCGTGCTTTGCCCCCTCGGTCGGTTTGACCAGTTTGCGCATCGGGCAGTCAGGTTCCTGGGTTTCCGCAAGGGGCGGGTGGACGTTCCTGAACTTTTCCCCTACTGCACGGTGCCCGAGCAGGAGGACGATATCTTCATCGGTGATGTCACGAAGCTTCGTGAGCTTGTTCGTGGGGTCCATCTGTTTGCGCCGGTTCCGGGCGACAATCGAGGTGCCTGGTCCGAACTGTGGTTTCCGTGCCATGTTACGCCTCCTTTGCGATGTGTTTCAGGGGCTTTGCGAAGACGTCCATCTTTCCGTAGGTCTCGCCCATAATCTTCGAGGTTCCTTCCGGTGAGAACATCTGGGTTCCCGCGTCCATTGCTGCTGCTGCTACGACACAGGGAATTGCGACACCGTAGGCGTGACGGGTGACAACGTGGTTTCCGTTGAAGATACCCGGACCTCCGCCACCATAGATCGAGTGGCTGAAGAAAGAGAACCCGACAGCGGTACCCATGACACGGCCGAAATCGGAGCTTGGGAGACCGGTCTCGTGCTCGATCATGTCGTTGAAGTAGAGGAGCGTTGAGGAAACTGCCTGGACGAACCGGCCTGCGCCGCAGTTTACAATTGTTGCGGCGAGGGTTCCGGCAGAGACGTAAGCGTTCCAGAGCATGGGGTCTTTTGCATCATAGAACTGGAAGTAGCCGCCTTTCTTTCCGGGGGTTATGACCTTGTCCTCGATTGCACGGTCGACGAGCGACTGGACAACGGTACCTACGGTCCCGGTCTGGCCGTTCTCTTTCACGAGATCGTAGACCATGTTGTTGGCGTTCAGGCCCTGGTATGCGTAGGCAAGGAGCTGGTTGCGCTCGAAGGGTCCGATTGCACCACCCATCTCGAAGATGCCGGCCATTTCGAGGGTTCCGGCAAGAGCTGCACCCTGGAGTGCGTTCCGGTTCGTCATCATGACGAAGTGGTTGACGCTGATGTTACGGAGTGCGTACCCGATACCTTCGTTGTTCTGGGGAATCGTAAGGATCGAGGTGACGAGGGCGCCTTCCATGTCCTGGGTCTGCGGGTAGCTGCCCCATGCGGCTGCCTTCACGGTAGATGCGTTGAATGCATCGATGTTGAATTCGTCAACAATCGCGTAGGTCACGGCAGATGCAACTGCGGTGATTGCTGCATCGTAGGTGGATGCACCGTTCAGTCGCAGGGTGGGTGCCTGGACGAGCAGGAGTTTCCCACCGTTGAATTCCGTGATCTTGGTGTCGTCGCCTTTCTCGACTTCCACCATGGCGCGGATCTTCTCAACGATTGCGTCCTTGTGTTCCATGACGGGCAGGTTCAGTTCCCTTCCGGGAACCTTACCTTTTCCCAGTTTTCCGGTCTTTAAGGCCTCCTCGATTCCTGCCAGGTTCACGTTGATCGTCCGCTTGGTCTGGTCAACGATGGAACGTGATGCAGGGTTCAGGAGCGGGCTCACCCGGTGGAGCGGAACTCCACTCTTGAGGAGTTTTCCGTCATCCGAATAGAGATCGATGGTTTCGCTGTAATGAACCATAATAATCCTCCAGGATTGGGGATTTAGCTACAATTGGTTTGTCAGAAAGGACTGATTCAGTCTGCCATCCCCAAAGCGAAATGACCGACTGACAGGTGGCCCTGCCCCAGTACCCCTCTTAACCCTAAGACTTTCTAAAAGTAACTATTAAAACTAGCAACTGTATAGTAAGATAGTGAGTATGCAAACGGTAAGTGACCCCCGCTGTATCTGTTGCCTGCGCGGCATTCTGCCGACAATATCCCGGAAATGGGCGATCTGCATCATTTCCCTTCTCGGGCATTCCGGGCAGATGCGGTTCAATGAGATCGTAGAGCACTGCGGGCATATCAGTCCGAAGACCCTCTCTGAGATCTTAAAAGACCTCCTGGACGCGGGACTTGTTGAGCGCAAATCGTTCCATGAGATCCCCCCTCGGGTTGAATATTCTCTGACCGAAGATGGGAAGTCACTCCGTGAAGCGCTCGTACCCCTCCTGAAATGGGCGAAGGACCGGAACCAGCGGTATAACTATTCGCTCTTTGCATCCTGCCTGCAGGCGCCGGATCCCTGAAGCCGCAAATTGCCCGCCTACTATATAACTACAGGCTGATTTGAAAAAGTGCCCGGTCAGACTCAATGCACCCGCCATCCATCCGAAGTATTCCGGAACCTGTGTTACGGCAATATTTTTGTTCGCATTCTGATTTCCGGTTATTTCTCCCTATAGAATACAAAAATAAAAAAATGTAACAATTTTTGTTACCTAAATGAGAAAGTTTATCTTCAGGTGGGGGTAACAGATGTACAGGGATGACCCTGGAACCAGGAAATCTCCCTTACCTTTCGACAAAAGAGATCGGGTTGAGCTGTACGACCCGGCCGGGATTGTTGGGGAACGGTCCCGGCAAAACTACATGAGGAGATCATATGAAAGCGACACTGTACGATGGCAGCCGGAAGATTCCGGTCAATACAAAACTGGATGCCTGCCTCTATTCAGCTGCGAGGCCAGCGCCTCATTCAGAGGATATAGAGTCCTGGGAGAAAGATCTCTATATGCATATGACCCGGGGCAAGCCGTCCAAGTTTTATTTCCATTTCCATGCAAGCGGAAAAGATACCCAGGAAAAAATTGTACCGGTATCACCCACCATGGCCGATCGTTTCCTTCGCGGAAAGGGGATAGTCTGCGATCTCTTCCCTGAGAAGAGTCCGGTGGATGTCCTCTATCGTTGGGGATACGGGATAGCCGAGGAATTTTAATTTTTTGAACGAAATGCACGTCCGCCTTTTCAGCAGGAAACTACCTGTATTGCCATTTTCCTGAAAGGTAAATGGATGCAGGAAGCACCTTTTTCTTGCATTGTTTCTCTTTTTTCAGGCCCGCTCGGAACAGGTGATCCGGCAGGGTTAATCCGGGCTCAATTCAGCCCCGGATTGCCGAAATACTAGGATCCGGATCTGTCAGGAAACCGGAAATTGTCAACCGGAAATCTGAATTTCGATATATGGCGTTATTTTATGGAAATACCTGATTTACTGCGATTTTGACCCTGCAAAATAGCGGCGATTTGGGGCCTCCGGATTTTGGGATCGAGCTGCAGTACCTCCGGATCGGGATTTGAGTGAATACGGGGCTCATCCACAAACTCCTTCCGGTGGCGTTTGGAACTGGTCCGGACTAGCTCTTTTCTGGTGTTAATCCGGGTTCAATTCAGCCCCGGATTGCCGAAATACCAGGGTCAGGATCTGTCGGGAAACCGGAAATTGTCAACCGGAAATCTGAATTCCGATATAAAGCGTTATTTCATGAAAATACCCGATTTACTGCGAGTTTAACCCTGCAAAATAGCGGCGATTTGCGGCTCCCGGATTTTGGGATCGAGCTGCAGTACCTCCGGATCGGGATTTGAGCGAATACGGGGCTCATACAAAATACCGTCCGGTGGTGTTTGGAACTGGTCCGGACTAGCTCTTTCCTGGTGTTAATCCGGGCTCAATTCAGCCCCGGATTGCCGAAATACCAGGGTCCGGATCTGCCGGGAAACCGGAAATTGTCAACCGGAAATCTGAATTTCGATATATGGCGTTATTTTATGGAAATACCTGATTTACTGCGATTTTGACCCTGCAAAATAGCGGCGATTTGCGGCCTCCGGATTTTGGGATCGAGCTGCAGTACCTCCGGATCGGGATTTGGGCGTTTACGGGGCCCGGTTGAATCGGGCTATTCCTTCAGGTACGGTGGGATCGGTATCTGTGCCAGGGTCGCGGGCACCGGTAAAACAAGAAAACCCATACGGTTCCCGCAGGGAAAAGAGAATGGTGACAAGGTGCGGTTCCCGGTTCCATGCCGGTAGCAGCATGGATGGCATCAGATCCTGCAGGGCAGCGGGTTTCCCGGATCGTGTTCCCGGAATTCCGGAGGCCGGTACTCTCCCGATGCCGGTTGCATCTTGTAATCCCCCGAAGGGACTGTTCCTGCCCGGACCGGACTCCGGATAGAGCTCCGGCAGGCGACGTGTTCATTGGCAGTCATGTTCATGTCTGTATCCTGGCAGGGAGTACCACCAATTGCAACTGGTGTTTCCTGCCGCTTAGGTTCTCTTCTGTTAGGTCGTAATCAGGACTTGCTGAAACTGATGCGGTTTTCTGCGGTTTCCCGAATAATTCCGGAGTGAAACCTTTGCAAAATATGTTCTTTCGTTGTACGGGACGCTATTGTTCTTCGGTTTTCCGGAAAACAACTCCAGTTTCTCAAATGTGTTTGTTTTAAAGCAAAAAAAATTGATCCATTTTAAATATCGGAACAGGCAACCCGTATAGTACCGTTACCCGGTGCCGGGCACCATCCCAGGGAAAGATCCGGCACCGGAACGGTTTGTGGTGATACAGATATGATAACAGGAAATTCTGAGCGTGCAGTTTCACCGGTAGTCGGCGTGATGCTGATGCTGGTCATTACGATCATTATAGCGGCGGTGGTCAGCGCTTTTGCGGGAGGGCTGTCATCCGGGGCAAAGGAAACGCCCCAGGCATCGATTGAAGTGAAGATAGCAACTACCGGTGGAGGTATGGGCAGTGATGAAGCCAATGCCGAGTTTAAGCTCCTGAGCGGGGATACCATCCAGACCAAGGATCTTGCCATCATTACCTATTACACGAACAGTTCGGGGCATGTGTACCGGCACGAGCAGACGGCAACAAGCAATGGAACCGATCTCTATAGTCCCATGAATTATACCGCGTGGTGCGAAGGAGGTTACGGTGCAAAGTATTGTGGAGTTGGAACTAATGTCCATGCTTTCGGAAGAGTTCCATTCCTCAATGATATGCGGTATGGGTATGCCGGTAGTTATAGTGACGTTGAGTCTGGCAATTCGAGCGACCAGAATTTCTACGCAGATTTCGGGAACTTCACCTGGAAGACCGGGGATATCATGAATACAAACGGCAATGCAGGAACCGCCGACCTGCTTGGAATTAACTCTACTGTAACCCCGCACGTAATTGCAGATCCCGATTTTAAAGCCGGCAGCGTGGTTGATGTGAAGATCCTCCATGTGCCGAGCGGCCGGTATATCTATGACAAGGAGGTCGTTGTAGGATGAGCCGGAATGGAAGCGAGGCAGTCTCACCGGTAGTCGGTGTGATGCTGATGCTGGTCATCACGATTATTATCGCGGCAGTAGTCTCCGCGTTTGCAGGCGGCCTTGGCGGCGGCCAGCAGAAGACCCCTCAGGTGACCCTTGCAGCGCAGCCGATTGTCCAGGGTATCGAAGGCACTTTGAGCAGCCATGCAACCGGGTGGACGGCGGCAAACGGTATTGAGTTCGAGAATACCGGGGGAGATACGTTTTCACTGAGCGATATCGATATCCAGATCGAGGGTGGCGGTACGAAATATACGATTACCCCAAGTGACGCGATCAACTGGTCGAATACGGTCCTGCCTTCTGGTATTACCGCCGGTGGTTATTTCCAGAAAATCGGGAATTCCACTTCCGAGGACAACACCATCTCTCCGGGTGACAAGTTCATGTTCTACGCGGATAACTGCTATATCTCCTCATACGACAACCAAAAATACCTGGTATGGCACCCGACGGGTGCAACAGCTGGAATCGGGATACCCTTGGGAAAGAAAACAGAGTACATCGTTATCGACCGGGATACCAGTAAAGCCATGTCGAGCGGCTACGTGGTGTTCCGGTAACCACATATCGCGTTAGACATTTATCCATCCCCCACACTTTTTCCGGTCGGCAGTTGTGCCTCAGTCACTGATACAGGGAATCGCGAGCAGATTTTCATCCATGTGTTCGAGACTGGGAATGCAGTGACTGTACAGGCAAATATCTGCGAACCGGTATCTTCCCTTCAAGTGCCGGGTTACCCTACTGAAAGATGGTAAACTGCCCTGGTATTCATTCACGGGGTACATTCTCTTCTCTGGCAGACTGCCCTGCATGGAGTCATCGAATCCTCCGGATCCTCCCATCAGGTCTCACATTCAGCGGGTCTGGCAGCGATTGGAGGTAGGCGATCAGGGCATCGATATCCGCAGGGCCGATTGTCACGTTCGTTCCCGGTGTCCATGCCGGTGCATAGTCCCCCACGCCATAGGCAAGGTAGTAGTTCATGGCTGCGGTATAGGTTGCGCCGGGACTGATCGGTTCTCCGTTCACCCGGATTTCTGTCACCCTGCTGCCTGGAGGACGCGACGGATCGTACGTGTACGCCAGTCCCGAGACCGCCAGCGTCTCGTTGGGAACGGGGCTCTCCCACTGCCGTTCGAGGATCTCTTTGATCTGGTCACCGGATAGTTCCCTGGCAGCAACCCGGGGCCGGCTGTACCACCCGCCATATTCTTCAGCAATATAAGCGTCCGCCGGGAGCACTCGTTCCAGATCGTTCCATGTGATGTTTCCCTGTGCGAGATCGGCATGGAGTGCGCCTGCGGAGGAACCGGAAATTACCAGCGCGATGTCTGCATGCATCGCCGCTCTCTGCGAATCGGCAACCAGGTTACCAAGCGTTGATTCCCCATCGCCATTCTGCGTGCGGTTGATATCTGCCTGCGTCCAAGTGATCACCTGAGTTGTCATAGAAGAGACGGATCTCCCGACATCCGCAAGCAGGGATTCTGTCTCAGCGTCCGGCACCGTTCCTGATGCCAGGTCCGCATAGACCGGGACGATGGTCGCTGATTTACGGGTAATATCGCCGCTTGAGGGATCGATCCGGAGATCCACATCGGCAAATGCCGTGCCATAGGCATACGCCTGTGTCACAAGAACGTCATTCCCACCGGAATTCTTCAGGAAGGCATTGGTAAACCCGTGCTTGTGCGCAGCGAGAACAACATCCACATCTGCATCCAGATTCGAAACAATGGACACCACCGGCCCGGTAACATTGCCGCCCTGCCGTGTCGGCCCCTCGTACGCCTCCTGTGTCCCGCCTTCGTGCAGGAGAATGATGAACGCGTGAACCCCCCGGCCTTTCAGTTCGGTGACGTACCGGTTGATCGCATCGGATTCGTTGAGGAATTTCACGCTCCCGATATTTTCGGGAAACTCAAGCCCGACGGTCTCGGTTGTGACTGCCCCGATAAATGCAACCGGGATTCCCTCCACGTCACGGATCGTGTACGGGGAAAATACCGGGGTATCGTTGGATTTCCAGACCACGTTGGCGCAGATATAATCGGCCCTGCTGCCGGGATAGGGGTCGGCAGCATGGGGGATTTTCGTGGTTCCGTTTCCGCCCCGCACCATTCTCAAGAGTTCGGCGGTTCCCCGGTTGAACTCATGGTTCCCGGGAATTGCAATGACGTTGCACCGGCTGCTTTCCGCATCTGTATCACCCGGACACCCGGAATCTGCGAATTCATTGAAGAAAAGAACCGAAGGCTCGTCCATCAGGAGAGCGGTCGGGCGCGGCGAGGCCCCGATGGTGTCGCCGAGCAGGGCGATGAACGTATGCGGGGAACCGGACGAATTCATCCGGGACTTCAGGGTGGATGCAAGTATGGCTGCACCTCCCGCCGTCCTGTTGTTCAGCTGCTGGCCGGAAAAGAGGTGCCCGTGAAAATCATTGATCGCGAGGATAGTGACATTGACCGGAGGCCGGTCCCTGACTCCGGCGAACGGCTCGCAGCAGGATACCACAAATCCGCTGAAAATCACGATGCCCGCAATAAGGATCAGGATGCCGGTAGTTCTTTTCATACGCAGGGTACCAGTTCCGCGGTTCCGGCATTTACACAATTCCATTTGCGTTAAAGCAAAAAAATTATTGTTATAAAGGATCACTCCCAACATAACCGCATGGTTTTCCAGAGAGGGCCCGGATGAAGATCGTATACATCGGGGCAGGAACCGGGGAGAACCCGTGGCTTTTCCCGGCAGCCGGCGAATGCCAGAATACCGGTTTTGCTATCAAAATTGTCCAGGGAACGTCCGAGCTGCTTGATGCGGAAGAGAAGAAGTTTGCAGGACTGCTCGAAGAATTCCGGACGTGCGATCTCCTGATCGTCAGCCATCACGGGAGTTCCGGCTATTTCAAAAAGTTCGACCGGCTCATTGCAGCGGCAAAAGCGCAGGACATTCCTGCATTTATCGGGAGTTCCGTACCGGAAGAGATGAAGGATTTCCGGAACCTCTTTTCCTTCCCGGATGAAGATTACGATTTTGTCCATGCCTGTATCGAGCTGGGCGGAAAAGAAAATACCCGGGGCCTTATCCTCTGGGCATGCAGGACCCTCGGCGGGTGCACGGTACAAATCCCGCCATTGCAGTATCCTCCGACAGAAGGGTTCTATCACCCCTCCCTTCCGGACATCCATGATCCCGCTGCCCACATGAGCCGGATCGATCCCGGGAAACCTACGGTCGGGATACTTATTCACCAGTACTATTATATCAGGAAGAATCTCCTGGCCGTCGATGCTCTTGTCGCCGCAATCGAGGCAAAGGGCATGAACGCGCTCCCCTTCTTTCTCGTGACAAGCCCCAACCCGACAACCGGCTCCCTGGGTATCCGTACGTTCATCGAAAGGAACCTGATCAAAGGTGGGAAAGCAGTGATCGATGTTATGATCGTCACTATGGGCTTTTCGCAGATCTCCCTCTCCGATCCGAATGACGGCACCAAAACCGGACCGGTCTATAACTTTTTTTGTGACCTGAATGTGCCCCTTATCCAGACCATCCTCATGATCCGGTCGTACGATACCTGGTACCATGATGAACAGGGGCTGTCGGTGATGGAGATCTCTTCCGGTGTGATCTGGCCAGAGTTCGATGCCCAGATCATCGGGATACCCCTCTCGACAACCGGGGAATCCGGTGGCAGGAAGAACCTGGCCCTGCCCATCCCCCGGCGCCCCGAACGGATCGCGGATATGGCCCTGCGCTGGGCGGTTCTCAAGAGGACACCGGTGAAAGACCGGAAAATTGCAATCCTCCTGTACCAGTATACCGGGGAGACGGAATCCCTGGGGGATGCCGGGGGCCTCGATACGCCTAAAAGTGTTATCGCAATCCTGCAACGGCTCAAAGAGGAGGGGTACACAGTCGGCGATATACCGGAGACCGGAAACGATCTCATCCGGGAGATGATTTCCGGGCTCACGAACGATACCCGGTATATCTCAGAAAATCAGATGAAGGAACGTGCGGCAGGTACTGTCGGGGCTGCACTGTACCGGCAATGGTTCGCGGCCATTCCCGCAAAGAACCGGGCAAAGATCTCTGCTGACTGGGGAGAGGCCCCGGGGAACGTGCTTGTGGCCGAGGGAGATCTCTGTATCCCGGGAATCCTCAAAGGCAACATCTTCATCGGCATCCAGCCGCCCCGGGGGCTGTTTGAGCAGGTTGAGACCCTGATCCATTCCACGGACCTCGTCATGCCCCACCAGTACATTGCCTATTACCGGTGGATGAAGAACGTGTTCGGGGCCCAGGCAGTCATCCACATGGGGACGCACGGCACGCTCGAATGGCTTCCGGGCAAGGGGAACGCGCTCTCAGAGGAATGCTACCCGGACCTGGTCTTTGAGGATATGCCCCACGTCTCCCCGTACATCATCAACGATCCTGGCGAGATGGTGGAGGTAAAAAGGAGGAGCTGGGCAGCGGTTCTCGACCACCTGCCACCTGCGATGATGCGGGCCGAAGGGTATGGCGATCTTGCACAGCTGGACAGTATCCTGCAGGAGTTCCTCCGGGCGAAACAAGGGGGCGAAACGCAGAAAGCCGATGAACTGGCCGGGGAGATCCGGGAAATCGTCGTTTCAAAGAACCTGACAAACGATCTCCGGCTTGCAGCCAATGCGGGAAAAAAAGAGATCGCGGAACATGCGGAACGGCTGTATGACTATATCTGCGAGGTGAGGGACGCAATCATCAAGGACGGGCTCCATATCTTCGGTCTTCCTCCCGTGGATAACCGCTTCCCGGAGATGATCTACGCGCTGACCCGGCTGGAAAACGGGTCGATCCCGTCCCTGCGGGAGAGCGTCGCAGGAGCGATGTCCCTATCCCTGCGCGAACTGATGGACAATCCTTCGGGGTTCAGCAGGGAGCATGGCCTGACAAACGGGGCTCTCATAGATCGTATCGATCAGAAAAGCCGGGACCTGATTGATACGATGTCCCGGTGCGGGTATGACCGGAACGCAGTCCTCGCTGCAATCCGGGAAGAGTACGGGAATGCTTCCGAATCTCTAGAAACCTGTACGGTATTCATCTGCGATGATCTCAGGAGCCGTCTTGACCGGACGACCGACGAGATCGACAACATGGTACGCGGACTTGACGGGGGATATATCCCGCCCGGGCCTTCCGGCGATCCCACGCGTGGGAATGCCCACCTCCTCCCGACCGGGAGGAATGCCTACTCCATAGATCCGGCTTCCATCCCGACCCCGGCCGCATGGAGAACCGGGAAAACCCTGGCAGACCAGATGATAGAGCGGTACATCCGGGAGAAGGGCGAGTATCCGCAACGGGTCGGTATCATTGTCTGGGCTACGGATACCATGCGGACGGGAGGCGACGATATCGCGTACCTGTTCTGGCTGATGGGTATCAGGCCCGTATGGTCTGACCGTGGCGGGGCCGTGACCGGCCTTGAAGTGATACCTGCAAAGGAACTGGGGAGGCCGAGAATAGATGTCACCCTCCGGATCAGCGGCCTCTTCCGGGACACCTTCCCCGGCCTTGTCCACATGATCGATGAGGGGGTGGAGATTATCGCCACCCTCGATGAATCGGATGAGGTCAACTTCCTCGCGGCCCACCTGAAGGAAGATCTGCTGGAGCAGCTGAAGGCAGGCCTCCCGGAACAGGAAGCACGCGATATGGCGCTCATCAGGATCTTCGGCGATCCCCCGGGCAACCATGGCTGCGGTGTCGGTGAAGTGGTGCACGCTTCAGCATGGAAGGAGAGAAAAGATCTTGCCGACACCTACACCACCTGGGGAGCCCACGCATACGGAAGGAAATTCCGCGGGGAGAAGGTACCCGGACTCTTCCGGCAGCAGTTCGGCCGGCTGGATGCGACCGTCAAAAACCGGGTCTCGCGCGAGTTCGATATCCTGGATGTCGACGACGATTACCAGATCCTCGGGGGAATGAATGCCTGCGTCAAGGCGTACGGGAACCGGGATCCGGTCTCCGTGATCGGGGAAGCCTCGGACCCGAAGAAGGTGAAGACGCGCCTCCTTGACGAGGAGATCCGGTTTGTCTTCCGCAGCCGTATCCTCAATCCCCGCTGGATTGAGGGATTAAAACCCCACGGTTTCCGCGGCGTGCAGGAGATCATGAACACTATCGAGTACACGTTTGGCTGGGATGTCACTTCCGATGCCGTGGATGACTGGGAGTACCAGGCCGCGGCCGAGCATTTCCTCTTCAACGCGGAGAACCGGCAGTGGATCGAAGAGAACAACCCGTATGCCCTCCACAACATGGCGGGAAGGCTTCTTGAAGCGCACGAGCGGGGATTCTGGGATACCGATGACGAGACGATACGGAAATTACAGGAACTATATCTTGAGACCGAGAATTATTTCGAGAGGGCAGGAGAGGATTCGCTTGAATGACCCGACAGATCCGGAAGACAGGGTTCTTATCCGGTTTTCCGGTCGGGCCCCGGAACCTGGCTCTTCCCGTTTTCCGGATGACCGGGATCCGCACTGCCGCAAAGGGAGGCATGCATGACGGCCATCCTTACCGAGGACCTGACCAAGCAGTTCGGGAGCCTGTGTGCGGTCGACGGCCTGAACCTCTCCGTGGACAAGGAGATCTTCGGGCTCCTCGGCCCCAACGGATCCGGAAAGACCACGACGGTACTGATGCTCACGACCCTCCTTGCCCAGACAAAGGGACGGGCAGCCATCTGCGGCCACGACACGAGAAAGGAACCGGACCGGGTCCGGGACTGTATCAGCTACGTTCCTCAGGACATGGCCGTGGATACGAACCTGACCGGCCGCGAAAACATGCTCATTTTCGCCAGGCTGTACGGGATCCCCAGGCCGAAAGACCGGGTCGACGAACTTCTCGGTCTCATGGAGCTTTCGGACCGGGCCGATGATCTCACGAAGACCTATTCCGGCGGGATGCGCCGAAGGCTTGAACTGGCCGAAGCGCTTGTCCACGAACCGGATGTAATTTTTCTCGATGAACCCACCATCGGGCTCGATGTCGCTGCCCGCCGGAGTATCTGGAACCACATCAGCGCGATGCACCGCAAAGGAATGACGATTTTCATGACCACCCATTACATGGACGAGGCGGACCAGTATTGCGACCGGGTGGGGTTCATCAGTCATGGGAAGATAGCTGCGCTGGGCAGCCCGGGCGATCTGAAATCCCGTCTGATGAAAGATATCATCACGGTCACTCTGGAGGGGCCCTATGTACCGGTCAGTGTGAACGGGGTCATGTTTGTCGGCAACGTGGGTGATGCCCTCTCGTTCACCGCAGAGAACGGGCGGGAGGCGCTCCCGGTTCTCGCAGACTCCCTGAACCGGGCCGGAAACCGGGTGAAGGCGATGTCGCTGCGGGAACCCTCGCTTGACGATGTCTTCCTGCAGTCGGTGGGAAAGCAGGAGGACCGGGAGGGTTTCGAGGACCTCAGGTTCCGGCTGATGCTGCATCACCGGGGTGGATCATGAAGGGCGTCACCACGTACATCTACCGGGATTTCCTCCGGTGGATCCGGTACCGCGTGGGGGTAATCTCATCGCTGGTTCTCCCCGCAGCCTGGCTGCTCTTCGTGGGACTGGCCCTCCCTGTAACATTCACCGGTAATTACCTCGACTTCATAACCCCGGGAATCCTTGTGATGACAATCCTGACCGCGGGAATATCCAGCGGATCGCTCCTGATGTTCGATAAAATCCTCGGTTTCGTGAACAAGTTCCTTGCGATGCCGGTACCCCGGGAGAGTATTCTTGTCAGCAAGATCCTCTTCATATCGATACGCGGCCTTCTCCAGGCGACCATAATTCTGATCCTTGCCGTCCTTATCGGGGCGACGATCCTAAATCCCCTCCAGTACGGCCTCATCTATCTCATCCTCTTTCTGTTCGGGGTCTTCATATCGGCGCTCTCGACAACCGTGGCGCTCTATCTTGACGACCACGACTCCTTTGCGGCTTTTACCGCGATGGTGACGATGCCGCTCTTTTTCACTTCGAGCGCCCTGATGCCGTATTCTTCGATGCCGAGGTGGCTCAGCGCAATCGCCCATGTCAACCCGCTCAGTTTTGCCATCGATGCGATCCGGGATATCGGCACCGGATCCATCCCGGTCCTCCCCATTATCCTGCTGCTCATCATAACAGCGGTTGTCGTGGTCCTGTCAGGGTACGTATTCCGGAAGGTGACTGTGTAGCCAGAGAGCCTTTGCGAAGCGGCCCGGATATTTCCTTTTTAGTACACCGGATTTCCGGAATGGGAAAAAATATTTTTCCGGATCCACGGTTGCGGCAAAAGGGGGGAGTTACTCCGGAAACCGTTTCACGGCAGAAAAGATCCGTTCAAGGATCCAGAGTGCCCCCGTTCCACCAAGGAATGTCTTTTCTATGAACTCCGGATCCCCGGCCACCCGGTTGAAGAGACAAATGCTCTCCCGGCAGCTGACGGAGAGGATGAGATCCATTGCGGTCAGGTCGTCGCCGAAATAGAAATCCGGTTTTGCCGCCGCAGGATCTGCACCCAGGGCATCGGAAAGCCCGTTTGCCGCAAGGAACTCCGAAAGGCGGCAGGCCATGGCCTTCTCCTCTCCCGCTATACAGGCAACCGATACCGGGATCATGCCGAGATAATCATGGAGCCATACGGTCAGGGGCAGGACAAACGACGAGTCCCCGCGAATGGCAAAGGTCATGCCTTTCGGGTAGCCGGCCTCATGGTAGTGGCGGGCGATCTGGTGGAATGCACGTGTCCTCTGCCTACGGATCTCTGCAAGTGCAGGTGCAGGATCGCGGCCGGTTGCTTCGGCGACAGTACAGATCCAGGCTTCCGTTGCAGAAAACCCGACCGGTGCGCCTTCGGGTGGGATAATGGCGGGAATACCGTATTCCCGTTCGTAAAATGCGGCAGTCTTCTGTGCATACTCGGGAAAGACTACGATGTTGAAGGAAGCGGTCGCAGACTCCCGGAGTCCGGCAACGCAGGATCCCGCCCCCGGCATGGACACAACCGTCAGCCCCATGAGTTCGCAAAGGTGCGTAAGTTCTGCGGCGGCGCCCTGCCAGTGCCTCTGGATCATCGAGAGGCCGAGCAGGTTGACGCGGGTTTTTATCCGGGGAAGCCGGTTCAGCTTCAGCCACCTGAGGACGGAAACGATTGCCTCGTCAAACCCTTCGGTAAGCGGACGGGAATATGCCGCACTTTCAAAAGCCATGCAGACCTGGTCGAGATGTGCCTCTTCCAGGAACCGGACGAGATCGTCCCCGATGAGGGACGCGCCCGGCGAGTTGACAACCGCCAGGAATACATCCCCTTTCGCAGCTACGAGGGGAAGGATCTCCCGGAGTTTTTCCGTTGACCCGTGGACGTAATCCTCGCAATCGAGATACGTGCAGGGGATACGCGGCTGGCCGAAGTAGAACAGTTCTTCGAAAGTACGCCGGTCCAGGGAATTTTCCCGGGGATAGTTCCGGTCCGAGAAGTACGCAGGATAGCCCCGGCAGCCGGTCGGCCCGTTCAGGACTGCACGGGCATCGGCAATGCCTTCGATGGCGAGGAGCGTCCCTATGAAACCGTCGGGATCCGGGTTCATAAAAGCGCCTCCCCCTCTGCCTTCCACCCTTCCTTACAGGGATAGCGCACCAGCTTCCGCCACCGCTCTGCCTGCCGGATCCCCGCAGAGAAGCCGACACCGGGATAGTAGGGGATGGGCGCACTCCTGACACAGTCGGTCGACTTCAGGGCCGGGTACGTGAAGAGGAGCAGGTCAGGTTCCAGCGTCAGGATATCCTCTGACCGCATCTCGACCGTATAGTTTTTCTCCACCGGGAACCTGCCGGCGTACCGGGATACGAACTCTTCGGCAAAGGGGGAATAGGTGAGCCCGGCTTTTTTGATATTCATACCGAGATCTCCGGCAAGATCGCAGATCCAGTCAAACGACCGGGGATAGGTGGAGATGAGGATAGTTCTCCCCTCCAGGTCCTGCCTGAGTTCATCGATCTGCTTCCGATAGATTGTATCTTCCCGTGCAATGACTTCCTGAGCTCTCTCTTCTTCCCCGAATACCTGTGCAACCGCCATGAGCCACCGCTTCGTTTCGGTAAACCCGGTTGGCAGGGGGTGGTCAAGGAACGGCACATCTGACACCGGTGCCAGGATGGTCCTTACCGCCGCCATCGTCTCGTCATTTTCGGTCGGAAGGTTCAGGGAAGCTTCATTGAATCTCGCAATCGAACCCGTATCGGTACTCCCGAGAAACCGGCAGTTGACGGCAATACCCAGGCATTCCAGCAGATCCCGCAGGCCGGAAAATTCCTTTCCGGCCTGCGCAGAACCCCATCGTTCCGCGATGATATTCACGGATTTTTTCCGGGTACTTGACGGACCGGGCGCAATCAAACCAACCGCCGCCCGGTAAGCATCCATCCGGCCCTGGAGCCCGTCACCGACAAGGTTTCCGTCGACCTTGACCGGGACGATACGGGCATCCGGGTGCCTTGAGAGGATCTCTGCGCTTATTTTTCCGATATCATCCCCGATAAGTCCGGGGGGGCATGCGGTGACCACGAAGAGTGTACGGAACCCCTTTTGGATGGTGCCCTCCAGTGTTTCGGCAAGTTTTGTCTCGCCTCCGAAGATGAAGTCCTCGTCATTCATGTCTGTGGTCACGAGCCGGTCGCCCGGACCGGAACTTCCGGACCGGCCGTACCGGAGGGATGAGTGATATTCCGTGGCCAGCAGTTTTTCCAGGATCATCAGCGAGCAGCTCCTGGGGCAGTGCATCACCGTTGCGGCATCGCTGACAAGCGCTGTCACGGAGACCGCTCCTCCGAATGCGCAGCCAAAGAGCGGGCGCTTGTTCTTCACCGAAGGGGAGATCCGTTTCCTATCGGAGGCGCTCTTTTTCGCTGCGAAGATGAATTTTTCTGACGGGTGGGGATCCTGCCGCGAAAGGACGATGCGTTCGAGTTCATCATCGTCAAGGGGCCGGGCAGGATGCAGCATCCCGCGTTCCCCGGCCATGATCCTGCCTGCATGCCCGGCCAGGGCACGGAAGAGTGCGGCTTCCCCGCTTTCCGGATACTTCTCGATGAGCGTACATCCTTCTTTCTCGGCACGGCCGAATATCCCGCTCCTTGGAATACGGGCAATGACCGGCAGGCAGACGGCATCGGCAAACCGGTTCACCCGGTCTTCTTCTTCCGGGACATTGCGTGCGTTGAAGACAATTCCTGCGACCCGGTCTTTTCTCCCGGTAAAATTCTTTATCCCTCGGAGGATGTTGTTCGCTGCATAGAGCGAGAGATACTCCCCTGAGGTGATGATATAGACCGAATCGGCATACTCATCCCGGATGGGGACCGCAAAACCCCCGCAGACAACGTCGCCGAGAACGTCATAGAGCGTGACATCGAACAGATCCGGAGAGATTCCCAGGTCTTCCAGAAGCTCGAATGTCGTGATGATCCCCCGGCCGGCACAGCCGACTCCCGGCTCCGGCCCTCCTGCTTCCACGCAGGCGACATTGCCGTATCCCCGGTACACGATATCCTCTGGCTGTCGTTTCCCCGGAAGCGTTGTACGGATATAGTGCAGGGCGGTGAGCGGGATCTTTCCTCCCAGGAGGAGTCGCGTCGAATCGTGTTTCGGGTCGCAGCCGATCTGGAGGATGCTGTGCCCGTTCTCGGCAAGTGCCGCCGAAAGGTTGGCGGAGATTGTGGATTTCCCGATCCCGCCTTTCCCGTAGATCGCAATCTTAATGGGCATCATCCCCCCCGCTGCTGCCTGATATGCATCCGATAAGTTCGCGGAGGTTCCCGCATTCTCCCTCTCCCCGGGTGCAGGAGTACTGCCAGCGGGGGATGTCCCCGTCCATTCGCAGGGTAACGGTGACATCGGCCCGGGTGCCTTCCGCCGGTATGAACCCAATCCGCTCCATCGCGTACAGGGTCCAGATACGCTCCACCGAATCCGGGCCGGCCAGGGAGAACGTGCCCTGTTTCTCAACCGGGATGGAAAATTCCCCCCGTATGGCATCGAAGCGCACACCTTCTATCTCGAACGCGGATCCGAACGTGCCCGAAATGACGAGGTCTTCCGGAGTACCGGTGATCATGTTTCCCCCGCTGTCGATGATCCAGAGCTGATCGGCACAACGGATTGCAAGGTTCAGGTCATGCGTCGAGAGAAGGATGGATTTTTTTGTCTTCCTGGCTACCAGCCGGAGGATCCGCATGGTCTCGATCTTGTGCGGCAGGTCGAGAAACGCGGTCGGCTCATCCAGCACCATCAGTTCCGGCTCCTGTGCAAGGGCACGGGCGATCATGACTTTCTGCCGCTCGCCATCGCTCATTTCATGGATAAACCTGCCTGCAAGATCCCTTGCCCCTACCGATGCAAGTGCCGTGAGAACGATTTCGTTATCTTTTTCAGTCAGTTTTCCTGCCCAGTTCGTGTAGGGGAACCTCCCGAGCGCCACGATATCGAACGCCGTCAGGTAGCCGGCCTGGACCTGCGATGTCAGAACGACACTTAAGGTTTTTGCCTTCTCTTCCGGGCTGAAGTCGCTGATCCTGCGGTCAGAGAGCAGGACATCTCCGCTGAGCGGGGGCTGGATGCCGGTGAGCGTCCGGATGAGCGTGGATTTTCCGCTTCCGTTGGGTCCGATGAGGCAGACCATCTCACCCCGCATGAGGTGAAGGTCGAGATCCTTTGCCACTTCCTTTATGATCGCTTTCTGGTTCCGGTATCCGATAGTGAGCCCGGTGCAGGTAAGAATCGCTGCATCGCTCATGTCGTTACCCCCCGCCCGAACCTGGTTCCGCGAACAATCACCCATATGACCACCGGGGCTCCGAACAGGGCGGTGATGGCATTGAGGGGTAATACGATATCCGTACCGGGGACCCGGGAAATAATGTCGGTAACGAGGGCGATGATCCCTCCGACCAGGATGCAGCCCGGGACAAGGACACGGTGATCGGCAGTGACAAAAAATGCCCGGCAGAAATGGGGGATTGCGATCCCGAGAAAACCGATCGGGCCGCAGAACGCCGTCACCACACCGGCCATAAGCGCCGTAGTCGTGATGATGAGGATCCGGATACGGGCATAGTTCATTCCCATGCTCTCGGCATACTGTTCCCCGAGAAGGAGGGCATTGAGCGGCTTGACAAGGCAAAAGGACATGATGAAACCTGCAAGAAGCAGGACCGCCATGAGGGGAAGCTGGCTCCAGGTCACCCCTGAGAAACTGCCGAACGTCCAGAGCGAGTACGTGTGCATGCTGGTCTCATCCGTGAACTGAAGAAGTATGGTGACGAGAGCCCCGCTGATGTACGAGACCATGATACCCAGGATCAGGATGGTGATATTGCTCTGGATCTTCGAGGAGATCAGGAGGATGAGAAGCAATACGGCAAACGACCCGAGAATGGCAGCAACGGTGATACTCATATCCCCGATGAGACCGATGCCTGCAAAGACGGCACCCGCACCGCAGATCCCTGCCGACATCATGATAATTGCGACACCTAAACTGGCGCCCGAACTGATGCCGAGGATGTACGGGTCAGCGAGCGGGTTCCGGAAGAATGTCTGCATCAGGAGGCCGGAAAGTGCGAGTGCCGATCCGGCGCAGATCGCGGTGATGGCTTTCGGCAGGCGCCAGTCCCAGAAAATGTTCACCCAGGTTTCCTTCACGGCACCCCCGGCCAGGATCTTGAAGAGCGCTTCCGGGGGAATATTCACCGATCCAAGCATCAGGTCAAGCAGGAAGAAAAAGACCAAAATTCCGGCAATCAGGGGAAGCGCCACGACAAAACGTCGCATGCTGTCCCCGTTTTCAGTACCATCGAGTCTCATGAAGCGTCACCCGTCCTGGCACCAACGTGCCGGTAATAATAGAGTTCGTGATCGGGGAGCAGGTCCGGGTGCAGGATCTTCACCAGATCTGCAAGGACGATATCCGGGTGGACGACTCCGGACTGCCAGTAATCGAGAGCGCCGTACGTGTTTGACCTGGCATCGAAGTGATAGACGGAACCGTTTTTCACGGCATCGAATTTCGCATACCTCGGATCCCCTGCAAGAAGTTCCTCGATACCTCCGACATACCCGATATTGATGAAATATTCGGCATTATGGGCCCGTTCGTATACTATCTCGAAATCTATCGGATCGTCCCCGGTGCTGGAATCGTTTTCAAGAACATAATCTCCCCCGGCATCCCGGAACAGCTGCGCTACGTAACTGGCTCCTCCGGGCGCATACCAGGTACCCTGGTATTCCAGTCCCGAGAAAATGGTGGGATGGCTGCTGACATTCCGGGCCATGGCCGAAATGGAGGTGTAGTTTGCTTCGATCCTCCCGAAGATCCCGTTGGCTGTCTTCTCCTTGTTGAAGAAGAGGGCATAGTACTTGATCCACTCGGCACGGCCCAGCGGATGGCTCTCTTCCGATTCCGCAGTGACTGCCAGGCTGAGTCCGGCCTCTTCCAGTTTCTGCTCGTTGTCGTACTCCGGGTTTCCGTTTGCATTACAGAACACCAGATCCGGTGCAAGGTCTATCATCTTCTCGGTCTGGAAAATACTGTTCATGGAAAGTGTCCCGCTCCCCACTTCGGTGATATTCCCCTCCTCTGCCCGGTTGCGGAATGCATCGTTGAGAACAAACGGGATCCCGTTATGGCCCGCGATCGAAGAGGTTTCGTTCAGTTCATCGAGGTATGCGGCATGCAATACCGTCAGGGTGATGACCGATTGTACGGGAACGAAAAAAACCCGGGCCCCGGAATACCCCTCCGGGACAGTCTCCCCTCGTTGAACAAGGAGATATGTGTGATTTCCTGACGTCCGGCCCCAGGGGTCGTGAATGGATACAACTTTGTATGTCCCGTGATACTCAACGGAATAGCCCTCTGCGTATTCCGGGTATGCCTTGTCAGGAAAGAGGTCGCGGGAGTCCGATGCGGCCCGTGATGAGAAATTTCCCTGCTGACCGGTATCCGTGGCGTCGCGACCGGATGTCATTATGATCCCGGCACATACCACGACGACCAGAAGGAGTACGGCGATGAGTGCGAATATCCCTGTTTTTCCCGATTTTCCCGAGGTTTTGTCCATCACGTTCACCTGTACGTATAGATAGTATCCTGCACGAATGCCGCAAGTCTGCGGCCGCTGAGATCCTCAAGCCGGAACCAGGTGGCTTTCAGGTCCCGCGCGAGTATCAGGGCACGGCCAATCCGGGGAAAACCGGATTCGGTATCCACGATAACGAACCGGATCCCGCTGCCTGCAATCCTCCGGGCAAGATCCGCGAGTTCGGCAGGGGGCGTTCCGCCCCGTACCGGAACGTTCACCCGGCCATCCGTCAGGATAACGATAGATTTGTTCTCGCCCGTTCCCGCGTATTTTCCCCGGGAAAGGAGACCGTACGCTTCGGCGATTCCCGCTGTCAGGGGTGTCATCCCCCCGGTAGGAATGGTACGGAGCATCCTTACCGCGAGATCCGGACTCCGTGTCGGAGGGAGGAGCAGGCGCGATCCGGTGCCCCGGAAGATCATCAGTCCTATCCGGTCCCGTTTCTGGTATGCGTCGATGAGGAGGGAGAGTATTGCGCCCTTGACCGCAACCATCCGTTGCCGTACTCCCATGGACCCGCTGGCATCTACGAGAAAGAGGATGGTATGGGCTGCTTTCTTTTCCCGGATTTTTTCCCGGAGATCCGCTTTTTCCACGGAGATAGCAAGGCCGGTATGCCTGCGTACCTGCTGGTATGGTGCAGCTGCCCGGAGCGTTGCATCAACGGCAATATCATTCCGGTTTTTTCCCGGCAGACGGAAGGAGCGGTAATGACCGGATGAATCGGAACTCCGGACCCGCGTCCTTCTACCGCTCTTCTGCCGGGCGGTCGTTTTCTCTGATTTTTCGTCAAGGTAGCGGATCACATCAAAAGTCGATCCGATATCGAAGACCTGGTCATATCCCTGATGAGGGGTTGGACCATTTTGTCCCTGCCGGCTATCAGGGTTCTTTTGCCCTGCCTGGATCCTACCGGGTGATGAACCCGGTGATGACTCCCGATCTGGAGATTCCGTACCCCGGTTCTCTTTACCATCTGTAGTCTCCCCGCTCTGCGGGGGATTGGCCTTCTGGCGTGAATCAGGATTGTCCTTCCTGCGGTGTCCCAATGCGAGGAGGGACGCGAGTTTTACATCCTCGAAGACAACATTGTCCCTCCCGTCCAGCGCTGCAAGGGCTGCCGCTGCCTGTGCAACGGCGAGATCGCCCCGCTGACCGGAGATGGCCAGTTCGAGGCAGAGGGAAGAGATCAGATCGGCAAGGGCCTCCGGAATGCTCACATAGGGGAGGCGTTCCCGTGCGGCTTCGAGCTTCCCGTTCAGGGCATCCGTTGCAGGCCAAAACTCGCGGAAAAAGTCAGCCGGCGACCGTTCGAACAGGAGGCGCCTCTTCACAATTTCCCCCCGCAGGCCCGCATCCGTAATTGCGTCAAGACGGACCGAGAGATCGAACCGGTCCATCTGGCCAGGCGTGAGGTCGCCTTCCTGGGGGTCCATGGTCGCGACGAGAAGGAATCGCGTGGCGATGGAGCGCGAGAATCCTTCGCGTTCGAGGGTGTAGGAACCCGTCTCCGCCGTGTTGAGCAGGCTCTGGACAACCTCCTCTTCCATCAGGTTGATGTCATCCGCGTAGATGATCTGCCGGTCTGCCTGTTTCAGGAGACCGGGCGTTAACCGGACGTCCCCCGTACTGACGGTGGTCTCAAGATCGATGGAGCCGAGAAGGCGGTCGTAGGTAATGTTCTGCGGCACGGTGAGCACCTGCCGTCCCTCCGCAAGCACACCGATAGACCGTGCCAGGGTCGATTTGGCCGTTCCCCGGTCTCCCGTGATGAGGACGGTATGGATCCTGTCACTGGCAAGGGCACAGAGGAGAGCTTTCTTTGCATCGTCCTGGCCGGTAATGGCCGGTAACGGGAATTCTGCATTCATGGACAGCTGTAACACTCCCCGATGAGTGCCTGTACTGACCGCAGATCGGCATGGCTCTCGTCAAACGGCCGGCGCCGCATCCGGTGGGGGAGGGAAAGGCATGCCGCTTTTAAGACGTGCTCCTTTCCCACGTCTTTCTGTCCGTCGAGTGCCGCGAATGCAAGGGAGGTCTTTACCAGCGTGATGTCTGCACGGTGCCCGTCGACACCAAGCGAGAGGGAAACACGGACGGCAGTATCAATGAGCCGGTCGTCCGGTTCGATATCCCCGAGAATTTTTCCTGCAACTGCAATACGGTCCCGGATCTTCTGCTGCTCCGGTTCGTATCTCCCGCAGAATGCGACCGGATCCTTTTCGAACCCGAGCCTTCGCTTTACCACTTCCGAGCGACGGGCTGTATCCTTCTCGCCTTCCACATCGACCACGAGCCCGAACCGGTCCAGGAGCTGCGGGCGCAGGTCCCCTTCCTCCGGGTTCATCGTCCCCACCAGCATGAACCGGGCCGGGTGGGAGTAGGAAATACCCTCCCGCTCCACGAAATTGACGCCCATTGCTGCTGCGTCCAGCAGGAGGTCAACGATGTGATCGTCTAAGAGGTTCACCTCATCCACATAGAGGATGTTCCCGTTTGCCATCGCGAGCACGCCGGGTTCGAACTTTTTCTGCCCTTTTGTGATGGCGTGCCCGATATCGAGCGTCCCGGCAACCCGGTCTTCCGTGGCGCAGAGCGGAAGTTCGATGACCCGCATCCGTGCCCGCTCGGTTTCCGGGGTTTCCCCGGCAGCGATTTTTTCCCGACAGCTTGAACAGAGGTTGCGGATATCGGAAGCGCCGCAGCGGAACATGCAGCCTTTCACCACATCCCGCTCCGGTAACAGGTCTGCGACCGCCCTGACGGCTGTCGATTTTGCCGTACCTTTCTCCCCCCGGATCAGGACACCCCCGATGGAGGGGTTCACGAGATTGGCGAGGAGGGCATCTTTCATATTGTCCTGACCGACAATCGCGGAAAAGGGATACACGGGATGTTCCCCGCTCATGGCAGTTCCCCGCAGGTACTCTTGACGCACCAGGCACTCAGCCTGACCCAGTTGTCAGGTATGGACTTTCTGTCGTCAAGGAGAGTGTCCCAGTCAGGAACCCGGGTCATACCGGCAATACCGGGAAGCGCCTTCATCATGGAGAGCGCTGCCTTTTTTCCGGAACGTTCCGGCACGAGTCCCCAAGCAATTTCATCGCATATATGGAGGATTGACGCCGTCATCGCGACAACGGCGGGATTTTTCGAGAACTCGCGCAGGGTTCTGATGAACAGTTCTTGTTTGTTCTCGCCCTCAAGCGACGATGCAGCGTCCCAGTACTGCTTCTCGTCAATACGGTACCGGTCAAGGCGGACGAGCATATCCCGCTGTGAACCAGGGGAGAGCCCGGTCTGGAGTTCGAGTGCACGGGTCGTGGCCTCGATAACGCACAGCGCAATGAGTTCTCCCACTTTTGAGTGTTTTCCGGTCCAGGTCAGGACATCCGAACTGTCCATGTTGGAGATGATGCAGATCTGGTCGGTTCCCGAGCCCGTCGCTATCCCGGTGGAGTACCTGCTGGGCGCCATCAGCTGCTGGATGGCGACGGTCTTTGCTTCGGTTGCCGTCATGACCGCACGGGTCAGCGCATGAGCCGGCAGGTGCGAATTGATCAGGAGAATGGTATTGATGGTGCCGCCAACATAGACCGATTTCCCGTTTTCCTCATGCCAGGAGGCAGGGTCCCCGGCACGGCCCCCGTTGACTTCGATCCCGGCCGTGACGATTGCGGTGACCTCAAGCGTGCGGAACGATCGGATGGCAATGGCAGCGTTTTTCATCTTTGCCGCAGTCATCATGGCCGCGACCTTTTCCGGGTTGAGGCCCAGCCGCGCCGCATGAATTGCGATGTATGCCTCGACGCTACCTCCTTCCATATCTTCGGAGCGGCATCCCTCGGTGGGTTTCGGCTGGTGGTTGAAGACCGCTTCAAGACCTTCCGAGTATCCCCCGTTGACATACGATGTGATCAGGCAGTTCCTGTTTTCTGGCAGCCGGACAACGATGGAGTCCTCATTACGGAATACTCTCTCCCCGGATGAGGTTTCGAGCAGTAGTCGCAGGTCTTGGGCCGTACTATCGGATTCAGGTATCATCTCGCTCAATGGGAATCACTCCTTCTATTGCCAGATCGTGAAGAAACTGTTATAAAAAGTTTTTTTAGTTATAACAAATAAATTTGTTCAAAATCATTGTATTTAAAACAAATGAATTTGATGTGAAAGACCGGGGGAACCGGGGAATCCTTGTTGGACAGAGAGACGGGATTGTTTCCGGATTCGGGTCCGGCGGGGAAACCGGGATAGCGGTTCACCCCGGATTTGGGAAATTTACCGTCACGGGTAATGATGCAACGAACAATGTGAACTGGAGCGGGAGTCGGGTATGGATGTACGGGAATAGCGCGAGGCTGCAGCAATGATAGTCCCATCGAACCGCTGGCTCTTCGTCATTGCCCTCGCGCTTGTGGCCGGGGCCAGCGCGATCATCTGCGCATCGGCGGGATCGTCCGGCCTGACCCTCCCCTGGGCATCCGGTGAGGGGACCGCATCCCTCATCCTGAACCAGATCCGGTTTCCCCGGGTCTGCGCTGCCCTGCTCGTGGGGGCCGGGCTTGCGGTTGCCGGGTCCTCCCTCCAGGGCCTCTTCCGGAACCCGCTCGCCGACCCGTACGTGATCGGCACGTCCTCCGGCGCCGCAGTCGGCGCTGCAGTCTCCATCCTTTTCTTCCATGGTTTCCTGCTTCCGGTTTCGGCATTTACCGGTGCCTGCGCAGCAATCATCACCGTGTACTTTATTGCAAAGCGGAGCGGCCGGGTCCCGGTCGAGACCCTGCTCTTAACCGGTGTCGCAGTCTCGTTCTTCCTATCGGCAATGCTCTCGTTCCTGATCTACCGGTCCGGGGAGAACATGCACCAGATCATGTTCTGGCTCATGGGCGGCCTCTGGAACGCGGACTGGAGCAGCGTCACAATCGGCCTCCTTGTCATTCCCGGAATTCTCCTTCTCATCCTTGCGGCCCGGGAGATCGACATTCTCTCCCTCGGGGAGGAAGAAGCGGCAACGCTTGGCGTAAACACCGAGAAGGTGAAGATCGCACTCCTTGCGGTAAGCGCTTTTGTGACGGCGATAGCTGTCGCAATCGCCGGGTCCATCGGGTTCATCGGGCTCATCACGCCCCACATCATCCGGTCCGTGACCGGGCCGCAGCACCGGTATCTCATTCCTGCCGCCGCCATTGCAGGCGGGCTTATCCTGCTCTGGGCCGATACCCTGACCCGCACATTCCTGAACGATATCCCGGTCGGGATCATCACCGCGTTCTTCGGGGCGCCGTTCTTCCTGTATCTCATCAGGAGGCGGACCGGCGTATGACGGATATTCCGCTTGCCGTGCGGGGCCTGGATGTTGTCCTGGAAGCAAACCATATCCTCTCCGGGATCTCGCTCACGGCCAGCAGGGGGCGGTTCATCGGGATCATCGGCCCCAACGGCTCCGGTAAATCGACCCTCATACGGTGCATGAGCCGGGGACTCTCCCCGGAATCCGGAACAATTGAAATCGACGGACGGGACATAACGGTCTATCCCACCCGCGACCTTGCCCGGCTTCTCGGGGTTGTCCCGCAGGAATCACAGCGGACGTTCGAGTATTCGGTGGAAGATGTTGTCGGCATGGGACGGTATGCACGGCAGGGGCTCTTTACCGGGGTTTCGCAGGAAGACCGGAGCGCCTGCAGGGCTGCCATGGAGATTGCAGGGATCACGCATCTTTCCGGAAGGAACATCGGAACCCTCTCGGGCGGAGAATGGCAGCGGGTCCTCATCGCCCGGACCCTTGCCCAGGAGACCGCGATCATCCTGCTTGACGAACCAACCAGCCATCTTGACATCAGCCACCAGATTGCGGTTCTTTCCGCAGTCCTGGAACTCTCCCGGAAGGGGAGAACGGTGGTTGCGGTCTTCCACGACCTCAACCTTGCCGCACACTTCTGCGATGAGATTCTGGTCATCAGGGCGGGAAAGGTTGCGGCATACGGAAACCCCCGGGACGTCCTGACAATGGAAGTTCTCCGGGATGTCTTCGGGCTGGAGGCCGAGATAAGGACCCATCCGGTCAGCGGAAAACCGGTGATTGTTCCTCTCTACCCTGAGAGGGAACATTCTCCAGGGGGAAAGCGTGTCCACGTCATCTGCGGCGGAGGAACCGGGACCCCGCTCTTTTACGCCCTCCGGAACCTGGGATGTCCGGTCACCTGCGGTGTCCTCTCCATGAACGATTCTGATTATGCCACGGCCATGAGCCTTGGCATTCCCTGCATTGCGGAGCCCCCGTTTGCAGAGATTTCCCGTTTTTCCCTAGAAGCGCTTGAAGGGATGATCCGGAACGCAGACATCGTCGTCCTCGTCCCGATGCCGGTCGGTCCCGGAAACCTGGCTAATCTCCATGCACTCAGCGGGTGCGGACCTGTCCCGGTCATCATTGCACAGCCGGGAAACGGCTCGTGCTGGACCGATTGCACCGAAGGAGAAGCAACGGCAATCCTGGACCGGCTGCGGGCAGACGGAAGCATACGGGAACTTCCGGTCCCTGAAATACTCACGCAATGTTCCGGCAGGGAAACCTGATGGGAAGGGGAGTACGGTTACCATGAACTGCACACGAGAATTCGGTTGTTCGACCTACACCTGCATGGACCTCCCGCTTGAGGAGGCGCTGGTAAAAATCCGGGAACGGACCCCGGTTATTGAGATCCTGTCCGACGGTCCGCACGATCTCTTCCGGCACCTGGATGCCTGCCGATCTGTTGATGCCAGGTATTCGGTCCATGCACCGGGAACCGATCTCAACCTCGCGAGTACGAACGAGCGGATCCGTGTGTCCTGTATCGGGGTGCTGGACGAACTGTGCGGGATCTGCGATCTCATCTCTTCCCGGAACCTTGTCGTCCATCCCGGTTACTGCGCCTGGTCCCAGACATCAGGAGAGTCGTATGCAGCATTTCTCCGGTCCCTGGATGACCTTGCAAGGATCCAGCAGGAGCACGATGTCCGTATTGCGGTCGAGAACATGGGAAGCTGGGACTGCTGTCATTTCCGGACCCCGGACACCCTTCCGGAAATAATCGACAGGGGACTTGGGTATACGCTCGATATCGGGCACGCCCACTTAAACAATGTGCTCCGTGAATTCGTGGAGCGCGCCCCGCCGACCCATATCCACCTGCATGACAACGGGGGAACTTCCGATGAGCATGCAGCCTGCGGGACGGGAACGATAGATTTCGCGTCGCTCGTGCCCTGTCTTCCGGAGGATACTCCCTGTATCCTTGAAGTGAAATCTCTCGGGGAATTCGATGCGAGCATACGGTACCTCTCCGGAATTGGGAGGGGAAGACATGAATCCCCGGAAGGCTGCGATGAACACGGGCCGGAACGAAAGAGGTCGGTGTAGTCCATGTCCCGCGCAGGTACGGAAACACTGACCGGTTTTGTGCTAGTCCTGCTGATCCTGTGCGCAGGGATTCCGATGGTACTTGCCGGGAACGGGAATGCAACCATCATGGACGATGCGGGCCTCCTTGTGGTTCTGCCGGAATCATCGGAACGGATCGTGTCCCTTGCCCCTTCCAATACCGAGATACTGGGAGCGCTCGGCCTCATGAACCGGACCGTGGGAGTGACCGAGTACTGCAATTATCCCCCCGAAGCCCTCAACAGAACAACGGTCGGCGGGTTCAGTACGGTGAACCTGGAAAAGGTCGTAGCCCTGAAACCGGATCTTGTTCTTGCCGCACCCAGCAACGGTAAGGAGACCGTGGAGCGCCTGCGGAGCCTGGGTCTCACGGTCATCGTCCTTGATCCGAGGGATATCGATGGCATATTCTCCACCATACGGCTTGTCGGTACAGCGACCGGAACAAAAGACCGGGCAGATGCTCTCGTTCAGGATCTGGAGACCCGTCTGGAAACTGTACGGAACCGCACTTCCTGTGCCGGAGGGTCGGCGCCGACCGTTGCCCATGTCGTCTGGTACGATCCGATCTGGGTGAGCGGAAACGGGACCTACCAGGACGAAGTAATCCGGAGAGCGGGGGGAGTCAATGCGTTCCCGGGCGTGGAATCCTGGGGAACCGTGACGCTGGAGGATTTCCTGATCGCAGATCCCGATTATATTCTTGTAAACGGGGGTTCCGGCATGGGGAATTATTCCACCGAGACCAACGAAGTCCTCAATTATTTCCGGAACGATGCCCGGCTCTCCCGCTTACAAGCCGTCCGTGAGAATCATCTCATTCTTGTTGATTCCGATTCCCTCAGCCGCGGCGGACCCCGGATAGTCGATGCGGTGGAACAGGTCGCGGGAAGCATCCACCCGGAGTGTTACAACGCGAATACAACCCGCCAGGCAGCAGGAATCACCACACAGAAATCTCCTGGATACGGTTTTACTCCTGCAGCAGCGCTGGCACTCGTTCTTGTGTTTCTTGCAGTATACAGAAAACCGGATTGGCACGCGAAGACCGGATCAATCGGAAAGGAATGGTCATCTGGTGATAAACCCGGCCCTTCTGAAAAAAAGACAGGAAACGAATAGCGGGAGACATGACCGTATGCCAAAGTATTACGGAACGAAACCAACACCATCCACCCTGCAGGCAGTGGAGGACTTTGAAAACCATGCCCTGATCCGGCAGAAAAACCAGTTTCTTGTTGGGTCTGTGTACCTTGATATGCAGGAAACCGTTTGGGGCGTAGCGATTGCATACAACCATTCCCGGAATTGCGGCCTGCGCGGGAGGGAGAATCTGCTGGAGGTCCGGTATTCCTATGTGCCAGCACAGGGAGGGTGCGTGAAGATGTTTCGGTCCGAACCCGGAGAGGAAACCCTTATTCAGGCAGGCCGGTTCCCGGATCCGGATTCGTTTATTGCCTATGTCATGAAGCACGAGCGGTTATGGATATACCCTCAGAAAGGATGAACGAATGGCAGTGTCCGCTCCGTTTTTGGCCGGATATATACCGGACCAGCGGAATCAATTGATTATAGTTAATAAGATCAAAAAGTCAAGTATAATATTTGAATGAGAGGGATGGAATGAGCATATCCGGCGATTCTTTGGTTGGGAATATCATCATGCGGGGTATTCTTGTTCGAAGAGGAATGGATATCCCGGAAGAATATGGCGGGGGAAAAAGATCCAGTATCACCTTGTTGATCAGAATGTACTATTATATTATAACAAAAAGTATTACATTTATTAATTTTTATCGACAACACACTCTACAGGATATGCCTGTCACATCCGGGAGGGAGTGTACTACCGTTCCGGCAATTAAGATCCCGTGGCCTGCCTCCAAACCCGTGAAAAAACCTGGAGTATCCGGATGAAACAAAACGATCCCGCGATTGCCCTTATCCTTACGCTGACCTTCGTACTTGTTCTGGCATCGGGGTGTATTGGCATGGTGCAGAATGCGGTCAGCGGAGGATCGGAAGAGTCTGTCTCCTCGTCAGATTCTGCGGTGGTTCCCACCCTGGCTGCTTCTTCAGGTACCGTTATGCCAGTTCCTCCTGCCCCAACCGTAGTACCGACAGCAACTCAGCATTCCCTCGTCGTCTCAACCGACCCGGTGGTACCGTACGACCCGTATGCGAATATGACCCAGCATGCAAGCCGCATCAATAATTCCGGGACCTGGAAGAATACCTGGCCGGAACCTGAGTATTCCAATACATTTTATCTCCGCTATAATGCCACCGGTCTCAGGGTGAACGTAATCGACGGTCCCCTGTATCTCGACTTCATTCCGAACCCTTTGTACGATTGCATGACAAACAAGGACAGCTGCCGTAAAGTGAATCCCCCGTTTTTCCAGATCACGGTACGGGATGCGGACACCGGGGTCATTCTTGAACAGGATGGATATGGGAGGACCTTTGAAAGCAATCTCTCCGGTACAAGAAACCGGATTGTCGTGTACCGGGAAGGTCCCATGGATCTGACCCTCTACGGGAATAATGTGAACGTTCAGCTTAATATCGCGACCGGAGCTGCGTACCGATCTTCCGGTGGTTCAGCTGCGGCAGCGGTTGCAGCATCCGGGACTCCTCCGCCAGAACAACTCTATTATGGATGATGATACGTGACGCTTTCATGTCTTATTGTTATAAGTGCTGTTGCAGCAATCCTCCAGTTCCATCTGCCGGGATGGTTCGCAAGAAAACCGGCAGCCAATCAGGATGGTAATCCCCTGTCACAGAAACCGGTTGAGCAGCCGCCTGCTGCCGGCAAAATTTCAGATTTCCTTCCGGATTCACTGAGATCCCCCATGAATCAGGTGACCGCGTATACGGATCGGATTATCCGGGAAATGACCCGGAAGACCAGGGAAAGTCTCGTGCTTTTCAGCATGGTTGCGGCAATCACTTTTATTACAGGATTTATCGTCCTCTTTATTCCCCTTGACCAGATTATCGGGAGTCTCTTGGGCCTTGTCGTCATGGGTATCCTGGGCGTACTATCCCTGGTCGCATTCTGTCTTTTTATCTGTGCAGCCCGGATACGTTTCTCCAAAAAAGCTGTTCCCTGCGATGCATCCGGAGATTGCGATGCGGCCGGATATCCCGGTATAACCGATGGATTCGAATCCCCGGATGAGTTCGGGGCTTTCATCCTGGAAAATGAGGGTGAGACCGAACTCCTCATGCCCCTGCCGCTGCCGGAATCCGTTCCGGCCCATTCCAGAAGCCGGGAGAAGACACTTCTTCCGGAGGATCTTGTCCAGGAAATTCTGAGCCAGTACTGGGTTGCGCCGCCCCATACGTATATAAAAATTGTCAGGACCGGTGCGACCGGGCCGATCTATATGGTCATGGAGCCGGTCCTGTCCCCGCATGAGAAACTGATCCTCCGGGAGATCCACACCCGCCTGAGGGATGTGATTGTCTATGACGATCCCTCAAAGAATTATTCCGATATTCTGGATGAGGACCATATCTTCCCCATTATACGGGCATTTGATCCCCATATCGCGGAAGACCGGCTCCGGATCGTCTACTATTATCTCAAACGCGACCTCTCCGGGTACGGCCCCCTTGATGCCATCATGCACGATCCCGGGATCGAGGATATCAACTGCAACGGGGAGAACCTCCCGGTCTTCGTCTTCCACCGTTCTTTCGGGAGCATCCAGACCAGTGTCTCGTTCTCTTCCGGTGAACTGAACCAGTTTGTCCTCAAGCTGGCCCAGAAGTCCAACAAGCAGCTCTCCCTCTCGCACCCGATGGTCGATGCCACGCTTCCGGAAGGTGCGCGGGTACAGATTACCTACAGCGATATCGTTTCCACCAAGGGGAGTTCCTTCACCATCCGCAGGTTCCGCGAAGATCCGATGACTCCCCTGGATCTCATCAAGATGGGCACGTACAGTGCCGAGATCCTGGCGTTCATCTGGCTTGCTCTCGAGCACCGGCGCAGCCTTATCGTTGTCGGAGGAACGGCGAGCGGCAAGACCTCTACGATGAACGCGGTCTCCCTCTTCATACCCCTCAATGCCAAGATCGTATCCCTGGAAGATACCCGCGAACTCCAGCTGCCGCACAAGAACTGGCTTCCCACACAGACCCGCGAAGTCAATATTCCCGGGATGAAGAGCGGAAACATCGATCTCTTCGAACTCCTCAGGGCATCTCTCCGCCAGCGCCCGGAATTTATCATTGTCGGGGAAGTACGGGGGGCAGAAGCCCAGACGCTCTTCCAGGCCATGAACACCGGTCATGCCACGCTCTCGACTCTCCATGCCGGGAGCGTGAACGAAGCGATCAACCGGCTCATCAATGATCCCATCAATGTCCCGCCCATGATGTTCACGGCGCTGGACCTTGTAATCGTCCAGTCCATTTATTCCTTCGGCACCCAGCGGATCCGGAGATGCCTGTCTATTCACGAACTGGAAGTTGATGAAAGAGGAACCATCACCCCGGTACCGCTCTACATCTGGAATATCCAGGAAGACACCTTCGAGCGCAAATCAGAACATTCCCGTATTCTCGACCAGATTGCTTTTCTCAGGGGCTGGTCCCGCGAAGACCTCCAGAACGAACTGAAAAAACGCGAAGAGTTCCTTAAGTGTGCAGGCGAGTCTGAGACGTGGGATATCATCGATCTCGCAAACGCCATCCACAAAAAGAGAGAATGAGATGACGCAGGTGGAACTTCCGGAAGTACTGAACCAGCTGGTTGGCAGGATTGTTGCATTTCAGATTGGAATGGACGGGGACCGGATCCGGTTATACCTCAAGGAAGCCCATATCCCCCTGCCTGCTGAAGATTACGTGAAAACGGCCCTTGCAAACCTCCTCTATCTGACGATCATGTTCGCTGGCCTTTTCGTAGGTCTCAATTATATTGGTTTTTCCCTCGCGGATCTCTTCAAGATCCCGTCCCAGATATTCTGGATTCTCCTGTTTTTTTTCATGATCCCGGTCCCGTATGTTTTCCAGCTGTATTACCCTGCAATCCTTGCCAATGGAAGAAAGACCAGAATAGAACTCGATCTCCCGTATGCGCTCTCCTACATGCAGGCTCTCTCCACCACGATGACCGGTTTTGCGGTGATGAGGAAAGTGTACGAGGAGCCGGATATGTTTGGGGAAGTATCCCGGGAATTCGGGATGATTGTCCGGGATGTGGAACTATTCGGGGACGATCTCATAACTGCGATGCGGAACCTTCAGCACATCACTCCCTCTCCGTACTTCCGGGACTTCCTAAACGATCTTGCAATTGTTTTCGAGAGCGGCGGGGACATCACGAATTATCTTGCAGCAAGGTCGGAGTTCTTCCGGGAGCGTGCCGCCCAGGAAGTCGAACTTCTTCTCAAGACCATCGAGATTATGGCGGAAGTGTATGTCGCAGCATTCGTTGCGGGACCGATCGCCCTTATCATTATGCTGGTGGCACAGGGCATGACCGGCCAGAGCCAGATGGACTGGGCCCTGCCCCTCATGTATATTGGTATTCCTGCGGGAGCTATCGTGATGATCTGGCTTCTTTCCATCATGCTTCCCCCGGAAAATATGGGTATCACCCGTCGTGAGGTCCTGGAATACGATTTCACAGGTAAGGGTTCCGGAAAGAGCGGAAGCGATGACCCTGCGCTCACGGCATTTGAAAAGCAGCTCGATCAGCAGAAAAGGATGTTCCGGCTGCTCCAGAAGATCCGGCATCCTTTCCAAACGTATATCAGCGAATATATCTATGGCGTGGCAGCGGGAGGCATCGCTGCTGCAGTAGTCCTCCTGTTCTGGATATCGGGGCTTCTCCCGTCCGTATTTCCGGAATTTTACTGGGAATGCTCTCTTGTCGTCATGATTGTAGCATTCATGGCGCCCATAACAATCGCCTATGAAGGTCGCAGGTGGTACGTCAGGAATGTTGAGGGAAATGTACCGGAATTTCTCCGGGAACTCTCCGATATGAAGGATATCGGGATCACGCTTCATGAATCGATCCAGCGGATCTCAAATGCGAAACTGGGCCTCCTCAGTTCCGAACTCTCGGTTGCCTCACGTGATATCCAGTCAGGGGCATATGTCAGTACGGCTCTTGTCAGGATGGAGGAACGTATAGGTCTTGTATCCGTGAAACGGGCGATAACTCTCCTCGTCAAAGCGAGCGAAATTACCGTATTCCTCCGCGAGATCTTTGCAATCGCCATAGCGGATTTCGAGCATTACCTCAAGCTGAAACACAACCGGGAGAATACCACGGTCGTATATGTCATGATCATTTACCTCTCGGTCGGGATTTATCTCTATACAGCATACCAGCTGAACGGGCCGTTCATCGAGGCATTCAAGAGTTCGAACCTTACGGTCAACCTCACGTCCAGCATGGGAGATATGTTTCATCTGGGACTGATCCTTGCGGCGTTCTCCGGTATCATGGCCGGACAGTTCAGTTCAAACAGTATTTTCTGCGGGTTCAAACACAGTATTGTCCTTATGATTACGACGGTTGTAATGTTTGTTTTTATTATGTGAATTCTGTTCCAGAATCCTATCCACTCCTCAGGTAACTGGGGTGATCGGGTTTTTATTCTCTCAGATCTGGTATATTGCACAGGGAGCAAGTGGAATCCGGACAAGAGCACATGGACCTGATTACACGATAGTGATAGTATTCACCGTTGCCATCCAGACATTTCCGGTCAGCAGAATTACTCCGGTCATGAGGATCGTTGCAATAACCATGTGCCACGTACGGGGATAGTTGAAAGAATCCCTCTTGGTATATTGTATGACGGAAATATCGTCCATGAGCAGAGAGAACTGCATCCATTTTTTCTTGACCAGGGAGCCGGTAGCAAGGGCCAGGATCGCAACGAGTACATAGATACTGAAATAAAACGCCAGGATCAGGGTTCCGTTTCCATCGTACGGGTTGGTATATTCTGAGAGGAAATATACGAATGCGGGCAGCACGATCATCACAACTGCCGATTTTTTCCACCCGGTCATCCAGCAGTTCACGGTGTACATGAAGTACACCGCAAAGATCCCGCCGGTTGCGATCATCGTGAAGATTCTGGAGGCAGGGGGCAGCTCCGGAAAAGGAAGCCACAGGAACAAGTACCCAAGAAACAGTGCTGCAACCGAAAAGAGGATCGCATTGATTACCGTGAAACGCGATTTTCTTCGTCCGGCCTCAAACAGTTTCTTTTTCGGACGGATCCGTAATTTCGATCCGGATCCGATGACGTATGTACTTTCCTGCGGTGCGAGACCTTCAGAGGTCTGGTCCGGAACAGGAATATTCCGGGAGGTATCTTCACGATGCCATTTTTTCAGGACCGGGCAGTCGTGATCGGGAGGGAGGATGCAATCTTGGCAGAATTCCTCTCCGCAGAGCTGGCATCGGTTCAGCTCCCGGCTCTCCTTTCCGCAGTGAAAACATCGTTTCATTGGAAATACCTGTTGTTCCGGTAATCCGGTTCCTCTTGGGTTCATTGTACTGATTTGGTGAGCAACATGGTCCCCGGAAGAGATTATACAGGAATATTCTCTCTCCTGGTGCGATCTCATCATTTGTATCTTCCTGGATCTTACGGACGTTCCGGTCAGAGGAACAGGGATCCGGTGGCAATCGTTGTTCCCGATGCCTTGTCGATCACCCTCCAGCTGACTTCTTCGTCTTTCCAGAAGGTTACGTTACCAAATTGTATTCCGGAGATGTCATTACCATTTTTCGTATAGGAGGAGTATTTTCCTATTACCTGAAACGTGTCCCCTGCTCGGACGGTGGTTGCATCGCTGTCCCCGATAACAGAGAAATTCAGACAGGTGTCCCCGACATCGCTTGATGAGAGTGAAGTTTTGTTGTTCTGTGACTGGAATACAACCCGGATCTGGGTGATCGAGAACGGATCTCCTCCCCGGTGATCAAAATAGGTGATGTTGTTGGGGGTTCCCGCATTATTAAGAACAGCTCTCATCCCGAGCGTGCTCTGGGGAACATCCGGTGAACTAGACCCTCCGCCAAATCCCCCGGCAAGGGTACTGACAAGCGCCGCAATCAGGATCGTTACGGAGAGCATCAGCATGACACCGACAACTGAGGATATTGCCCGCTCGTTTCGGTGCATCAGATGATCACCACATCTTTGTTATAGATGATCCGGCCGGTTGAGGTATGGACGATCTTTACAGAGACGACCGAACCAGGTATAAAATCAGCTGATGTCAAATCGGGAAAAAGATACTCCATGGCAGGATTTTCCGGAGGATCCAGATCCGAACAAGCGGATGCCGGGGTTGTCAGGATATCCCCTGCCATCAGGGTTGCTGAATAATTCCCGAACCAGGCTGCAGGAATCGTTGCGGGATTGTTGCCATACTCACGGAAACGGTTCCCATCGTTGATATACATAACCCCGTAATCGGAACCGGAGATTGTGACGCTGTGCTGTCCGGTCAGGTTGCCTCTGCTCGTTGTTCCGGTTCCGGGAACCGTATAATAGGTAACGATCATGAGGTCTTTCGTAGCCAGTACGTCCCCGCTGACATGCGAGATTACCATGTTCGGTGTATCAAACCCGCTGCTGTTTGCCGAATAAATTCGGACGTCCAGTATCGTGGAAGGAGATTTTGTCGTTGAACCTGAGTACCCGCCTGCAGCCGCGCTCACAATCGCTGCAATGATGATGGTAACCGAGAGCATCAGCATAACGCCGACAACCGGGGAAACCGCATCTTCCCTCTGCAAAACCGTGGCTGCCATACTAATTTATCAGCTCTTTCTGGATATGAATACTATTTTTTGTTTTTTTCGCAAAGATAACGTACTCCTGAGGGCCGTTTAAAGAGAAATAATTCAAAGTATTGGATTTTACTCTAATCTCTGATGCAGGATAAATAATTAATCTTCGTTTTAAAGATTCATACATTGGTAATACGAAATACTGAATATGTAGGATTGATAATAGTTTATCATCTTGACCCGGACGGTTTTTTTTTCAGGCGGAATTTGGTACAGCAATGAAAAACTACGGTTCTTTCCAGTGACAGTTTCCTGGAGGAGTGTCCCTTGGTGAGGAGGCAGGCTTCCGGTCAGGGTAACGACGGGGTTTCTGAAGTTGTCGGCGAGATGCTGATGATCGGCCTCGTTGTTCTTCTGGTCGCCGTATTTTCATCGGTGCTCTTCAATTTCCTTCCGGGATCGCATGCGCCGAGTATTACTCTCATGGTGAGCAACGATACCGAGGGCAATATCATTCTCTGGCATAAGGGAGGGGACACGGTGAAACGGGACGACCTGTCAGTCATTGTAGGAAACGATACGGCCCGGACAAAATATTCTTTCCTGGACGGCCGCAATGATTTCATTCTGGTACCGTTCAACGGCACCTCCAACCAGACATTCGATCTCGGCGGAAATATCACGGTCATTACCGGAATTTCCGACCCGGTTATTGTGGGGAACGAGACGGTCAGCTTGGTGACCCCAAATGCAGAGATCTTCTCAGGGAGGGTATGGATCCCATGAAAGACGACGCGGTTGCCCCGGTCATTGCGGTCCTTCTCATCCTTGCCGCGATTGCGACCTTTGTCGCGGTCTGGAATGCGACGGTCCTTCCCTCCATGAAAGAGCAGTCCGAGATGGTACACCTCCAGAGTGTCGAGACTTCGTTTGCCAGGTTTTCTTCCGATATCGATTATGCCATTGCATCGGGGAAGAATAATATCCCTATCCACGTGAGTGAGCCGGTCCAGCTTGGCGGGGGGGATGTGATTTTCAATAATGTACGATCGGGAGGATCGCTTAAAATCAGGAATGGAACCCAGGCACTCTATAATATTACCTATGGTACCGAAGGTACCGAAATGATCGCCAATGCAACAGTGGGCACTATTTCCTATGAACCATCCGGAAATTTCTGGCAGGACCAGGGATACCGGTGGCAGTACGGCTATATCAACGTGACCAAGCATCCGTCCGGTAAAAACTCATTGCAGACTCCGCTTGATTATAGCAGGGAAAGTCTGAACGATATCCTGAATGAAACGCTGTCACCATTTGGGGATGTCACGCTGGATCGGAACGGGAATTGCACGATCTGGGTAGTGGATCTGTCTGCGGATGACCGCCATCCCTCGGTAAGTGGCAATGGGATGGGAACCCTTAAACTTACTTCGACTATATCATCATCAGGAAGCTATCCCTATAGTACTTTCTTTATCAATGTTCCTTCAGAAAATTCGCCCCTGGGTAATGCGACCCTCAAAAAATGGAACAGCACTCTTCCGGCGTATTTTTCAGTTGCTAAGTTATCAGACACAACACTCCAGTTAACACAAAAATCAGGCTCTCCTTGCGTAACGGTCAACATAACTAAAGTAAGCCTATCGGTGGGTGCATATTAGCGAAAAATAGTTGGTTATCGATTTTGTATATGGCTGTTTTCCTCCAAATACCCCTCATTTTTCGGACATTCAGAAAATCAACTTCCCCAATCAAAGAAAGATCCGGATAAATTATTATATCGTATACTCTGGTATCCGTTATTCCTGCGCCTTTGTTGTGGCACCTGTGTTTCGGTCGAACAGTTCATACACTTCCCTCTCCGCAGTTTCAAGCGTATCAGGCTCGTACCAGACCTCAATAACCCGTTTCCCGAGGATTCCCCGGATATTCAGGTCAGGTTTCCTGACGAGGGAGAACATCGGTTTCGGCAGGAACTCCAGGAGTTCCACGGTCCCGAAATCAGCCATCCGGAGAGCTGCTTCCCGCGATATCGGTTCCGATAAGAGGTACTCTTTTTTTATCCTGCCGTCCGTGCAATGATGAAGGGCCTGCTCAGCTTCGATGCGCACGTTCCGCAACCTCCCGGATTGATTCTGCCGCCAAGACGCAATCTTCCCGTGACGTGAGGTACGACGGGCTTAACCTGACGCAGCCGGCCCCTCCCGTGAAACGCTCATGGACCAGCGGGGCGCAGTGCAGCCCGGTCCGTGCAATTATCCCGTACATCTTCCGCAGGATAAACCCGGCATCATCGTTCCCGATATTCCGGAAATTGAAGGGGATGAGCGGAAGGTCCGGGGACTGGTTGTAGAGCACCAGATCCTCTATGTCCCGAAACGTTCTGAGGAATATTCCGGTACGGTCCATTGAACCCTTCAAAACTTCTTCCTGGGATTGTCGTTCAATAAATTCTATCCCTGCCCGGAGGGAGATAATGCCCGGGTAATTGTGCGTTCCCGCCTCGAATTTTTCCGGAAGCTCCTGCGGGTGGACTGATGACCGGGAATTCGTCCCGGTCCCCCCATGACGGGTTGTTGCGATCCGGTCCGGATCCCGGATCCAGAATCCCCCGGTTCCCGGAAGGCCGAAGAGGTACTTGTGGCCGGTAAAAACAAAGGCATCGAGAGGAAGTCGTTCCGGTTGCACCGGAACGAGCCCTGCGGTCTGGGCGCCGTCAACAAGGAAAAAGACCTCCCGCTCGTGAAGGATTCTCCCGATTGCCGGGAGATCCTGGACGGAGCCAAGGACATTGGAACCATGCGTCATGACCATGAGCCGGGTGTCCGGGCAAATCGCATCGGAAACCTCTGCCGGGTTAACACGGCCTTCCATACAGGGTATGACCGTTACCCTGCATTTCCCGGAGGCTTCCATGGCTCGGATCGGCCGGATCACCGAATTGTGGTCCAGTTCGGTAATGATGACATGGCATGGGGTCTGCTCCTGTTGTGCAAAACCGGCTATGAGAATATTGAGGGAATCGGTTGCATTCGCAGTGAAAACGATATGATCCGGATCCGGGACATGGAAAAAACCGGCAGCAGCGGACCTCGCATCCGATATTACATCACGAGTAAGTCCATCTGTAGAGCGGGCAAATTCGCTGAGTGGATGGGTCAGGGAATCTGCTACTGCATCGATAACTTCCCGGGGTTTCGGCCAGCTTGTAGCGGCATTGTTCAGGTAGATACCAGATTCATCCATGAATACATTCCGTCATTTCCTGTTCGTGCGGAAAAGCGTTTAAGATTTATCCCGGGACGGGATAACCGCCGGCTCCTGCATAGTTTTCAGATATCGTCAGGTCAGACTGGACAACCATCATACCCTGGCAGAAAAAGAATCCTAGGAGAGCCAGGACAACCACAGGGAACGTGCCTGCACCTGCATATTCTCCTGCAGCGATGAGGAGGAGAATCACAGTAACGTTGCAGAGGATATACCCTGGGATCCTCCTATCGGAAGTATCACAGGGACGGATGCTTCCCGACATACCAATCGTACTGAACGGGTACAAGGGTGCGATTCCCTTTTTTGTACAGAGATCGGCAAAAAGGTGGAGTACCAGCCCCAGGGCCAGCCCTGCCACGAATAACAGCGTGGCATGAGGGATTCCCGCAGACCCGGTCAGGAAATTCAGACTGGCCGTGATGAGTGCTGATATCCCGGCCAGTACCGTGAAGATCAGGAAGATCCCTGCAAACGAGTGTGTCATCCTCTTATCGAGCGGATCCACCTTTTTCCCGAGGAACCGGTAGACCCGGTGGATGACCGGGAGCAGGAACCGGTGGGTGAACTGCGCGATGTACCAGGCAGGAATCCGGAATTTTGCCGTGCGGGGTCTTTTCATATGGAAGTCCGGAAGTATCGCCCCCAGGCAGGCAGCCAACACCAGGATAAAAATGCCATATGGGTCGTGCGGGATCAGGGCGATCCCGAGAATTCCGGTACCCAGCCCGGCCAGCATGAGATGATGGCGGGTAATCATTGCATCCACCGTGTTCTGTTTTCGGGCGCCATGGTATCCTGGAAATCTGTTTAACGTTCATGTTTGCCGTATTATCAATTAAAAGTATTGAATATTTAAAAAAATCAACACAAATAATTTAATAACGTTGATTCCTCTGGGAAATCACTTATGAAAAGGAGGTTCTTGATAATCCGGCAGCATCCCATTCATACGTTCCCTGGTGTGTCAGTATGTTTCAATTATCACCTCATTGAAAATTCGGGAAATCCTATATGCACTCCGGAAAAACGATGACCATGTCTCCTGCGATGCCGCTTCCGCCGTCTGTCCCCGCCCGGGAACGGTGGCGGCAGCAGCGGATTCTCCATGATGCTGTGGAGAGCCGCAGCCGAGGGCAGGAGGGAGCGTTCTGGGATCGAAAGGAGAATGTGAACCGGTTTTTTGTGAGCGCCGGGGGCAGTTACCGGGAACGCATAGAGTGCCAGCTGGCATCTCTTGTTTATCCGCCCGGTGCCCGCGTGCTGGATATCGGTGCGGGAACCGGGACCCTGGCGGTTCCGCTCGCGTTAAAGGGGTGCAGTGTTACGGCAATCGAACCGTCGCGTGCGATGGCGGAGATGCTCCGCGAGTACCAGATACAATCCCAGGCACCGGAAATCCGGATAATTCCCAAAAGATGGGAAGACGTCACCGAGCGCGAGCTGGACGGGACGTACGATTTAGTCGTTGCATCGTATTCCCTCACCATGCCGGAGATTGAGCCCGCGATCCGGAAGATGGATACTGCATGCAGGGGCCGGACGTATCTCTTCTGGTTCCTGACCCAGCCGCCGCGTGTTCTCGCAATGCAGGACCTGTGGAGACCTGTTCATGGGGAAGACTTTTTTCCGGAACCGATGGCGGATCTTCTCTGGCAGGTTCTGTATGAGATGGCGATCTATGCAAACCTCTCTGTCGAACCCGGCGGGCCCCCGCACCTGTATGCATCGCTCGATGAAGCGGTCAGCGATTTCCGGAGCAGGCTCTCGTGCAGGGATGGGGAGCACGATGCACTCATCAGGTCGTACCTCAAAGACCGCCTCCGGCCGGAAGGGACCGGTTTCCTCTTCGGAGGAGGTTCGCTTTCCGCCACGATATGGTGGGAGAAGAAATAATTAATTGGCTGTCATACGACCGGGACGGTCCGCATAGTCAGGCAGGGGAATCACTCCGCTCGCGAAAAAGTGTCCCTGGGATGATCCCTTTTCCATACCGTCTTCCTTTACGGGATCCGATCGCTTCCGGAACCGGTGATGGAAAGTCAGACAACAAGCATTGTGATCGCTTCGGGAAGTTCCCCGGAATACTCTGGAATGAGCAGGTATCGTGCAGAGGAACCGGATCGGATTTTTGTGATCCTATCATCAGGTATATCTCTGGACGGATGCAAAGAATCCTTCGTGGGAAAGTTCCATGAAATTCAGCGGAAGCAAAACGGAAAAAAACCTGCTCGCGGCATTTGCCGGTGAGTCGCAGGCCCGGAACCGGTACACTTTCTTTGCGAGCATTGCGCGGAAAGAGGGATACGAGCAGATTGCAGCCATCTTCCAGCAGACGGCAGACGAAGAGAAGGAACACGGGAAGCTGTTCTTCAAACACCTCAAGGGTGGAGATGTCGAGATATCCGCGTCGTACCCTGCAGGTATGATCGGGGACACGAAGGCGAACCTTGCGGCGGCAGCTGCCGGGGAACTCCTAGAGTGGGGCACGCTCTACCCGTCTTTCGCGGCAGATGCCGAGGGGGAAGGGTTCCATGATATTGCCCGTCTGTTCAAAAAGGTCGCGGAGGTCGAGGTCTGTCATGAGGCACGGTACCGGAAGCTCCAGGAAAATCTCATAAACGGAACGGTCTTCAAATCCGAGACACCGGTTAAATGGTACTGCCGGAACTGCGGGTTCGTTCATGAGGGGAAATCCGCTCCTGCAAAGTGTCCCGTGTGCGATCATCCCCGGGCATACTTCGAGCTGGCGGCTGAAAATTACTGAGGATCTCTTTTTTCCGGTGGAACACTGGAGAACATGGAATCATCAGTCCGCTTTTTAATACCGGATCCTTCGGATCACGTTCCGTGGGATTTTTTCTTCGGGATGGATCCGGGATACTCCCCAGGTTACCGGGATACGATTGTGTGCATCAGGGCCATGACCCGGTTTGTTCTGTGTGACGGGGAATGAATCGTGATGCGACTGCGAAGGAACAATACATGAATGCATTACGATATTTCCGGGCACCTCGTTTCACGGTACTACCTGTTTCCTGGATAGCCGGGAAAAACGGGAATTCCGACAGGGTGCGCCCCGGTTATTTTCCGCGTCCGGACGGGATGGGTCACTCGTATTTCCGGAAGAGCGCCGGGTTCTGTCTCCGGATCCACCAGCGGTGAATCAGACAGGCGAGGATACTGATCAGGACGATAACGAGTATCCACGCGACAACCGTACCAAGCGCAAGTCCGGTCTCCGGGAAGAAGATTGTCACGATTGAGGGCTGGACCGGGGTAGCGGAAATGGCGGGAACCACGGCCTCTGCAGTCGTGACCGTCGGGAGGACAGTCGGAACCGCTGCTACCGGAATACCTGTCGGCGTTACCCCTCCGGAACCCGTACCTGATACGGGTGTATCCGGTGTGCGCACCGTTGCGTTCACGGTGGCACCGGTACTATTTTCCGTGCGGGCTGCCACAGCGAAGTACGAGAAACCCGGTGTTGTTGCGCGGTAATACCGGAATGTATCGTCTTTTGTGTCAGGGAACGTCGGGAGCTCTGTCCATACGCCGTCTGCATAGCGAAGCACGACAACATCTCCAGCTCCGAGCTTCTGCCCGGTGAGCCAGTTATCATTCACCGCAAAGACGATGTCTGCATGATCTATTGCATCCGGGTTGATCCAGTTCATCGTGATACGTTCGTAGCCTGCCACCTGGCGATCCGTGATAAGAATGGATACACCGGGGGTCACGCTCTGGATTACGCACTGGCTCTCCCCGATAGTTTTTGATGGCCAGAGTGTAACCGATGTGACCCCGATTGTACTTCCCGATGGCGGAGCCGCAAAGGTGAACTGTGCCGGTTGTCCTACAGGGACGCCAGGGCTGACTGCCGTACTGGGACCGGTTGCCGTCCCGCCATCTCCGCTATCGGCATACGGGGATTGCGCGACGTTAACCGAAAAGGTCGTTGCGGTCTCCGGGACGATACTGCCGTATGCATCCAGGCCTTCCAGTCCGACCGTGTAGGTTCCCGCCGTTGAAAGACCGGTGACTTCAATCCCGAACTCCCAGAGCGAATTGTACCGGTAGGAACTTCCTGCAGTATACAGCCGGGACAGGTTCACGTCATGCAGGCCGGTCGAGACAATAGTACCTCCCGAATCCGTGATTGTACAGTTTACCCGGGTCGTGCGGTTACCGATCGTATATTTGTACGGGGTTGAAGTCGCAGAAACCGCAGAAGATATCGGTTTCGTTACGCCATAAAGAACGAATTCCTGACCCTGGGTGATCGATACGCCCCCTGCGGGATGTGTGTTCATGGTCCGGGGAGTCGTCGCATCGTTCGGATCAAAGAGGTTCTCGTACACGGTGCCATCCGGGCTGAAGATATCCGCACGGGTAAGGACCAGTCGTTTTCCGGAAGGGAACGTTGTCGGATTTCCGGAGACCGTCTCCACGGCTCCGGAGTCTGCATTCCGGTAGGTAATGGCCGGTTCCCCGATATCGTAATAGATAAATGTCGTATTTGCTCCGTCGGCGAGACCGAATCTCAGAATATTGGCGAGTTCCACTCCGTATGTCGCGCTTCCGGAATTGATGTTATAGAGGAACATCGAATTGTTCGCAACTGCCGGGACATCGATAAGCGTTCCGGATCGGTCGTTTACGATCTCTATTCCATTATTCGGGGTCCACCTGCCCGGGGCTTCGTACCATCTGGTAGAGTCATCCGGATCCGTGAAATACCCGGGGAACCAGTCGAAGTAGGTGCGCAGGTTATGGGTGATGCCGTACTGGGTGATTGCGTTCTTGTTCGGGATATTCCGGAACGAACCGAGGACGGTATCTGTTATGCCGAGAGTGATGGTTGTATTGGCTTTCTGGCCCGAGAGTTTTCCCGAAAGCCCGGTAACTTCAATGAAATAATCGCCTGCTGTCAGATCGGTCAGGGCCGCTCCGGTACTGTTCGTGTAGTTGGTATCGAAGCTCTTCGTGACCCCCCCGAGAATTTCCCCGAGATAATACCGGTTCGTCACGACAAGCTTGTTCGTCGGATCCAAAATCCCGCCCGGTTCTTTGATAAGATCCGGGACCATGACACTGTTATTCCGTGTGCCGTTTGCGTACGAGGCATCGATCACGCTGCCATTGGTTATACCGGAAACCGGGTCGACGTGGCTTTCAATGACCCGGACCGGTGTCCCGGCAGGGGTAGTTCCGGCATATACTTCTATCCTGACATCCCCCGGGTTTATCATGGTCCCGGAAAAGATCCCGTAAACGTAAAAATCCCGCATTTCGGCAAGGTGCGTCTCGTTTGCGCTTGGCTGGGTAATGAGCAGATCCCGGGCAAGAACCCCTGCAGGAAGAATGAGAAGAACAAGAAAAAAAATGACTGCAGCGGTTCCTTTCATACACTTGGAGAAGGGGTTTTTGGATTTAATTATTTTTATTTAAGGATTCGCTGTTTTCCTGGAGAGCCACGGGAAAAGGGCGGGATGTGCGGGTACCGGTACCCCGACACCGGTATCCTGTGATCTTTCTGCTTATCGTCCGGTCGAATCGGTGCATCAGCCCGACACCAGGGTTTGCATCAGGGCCATGACCCCGGGTTTCCGGTCCGGGTCTGCCCTCTGTCCCGGAGGACCCATCTCGAGGAATGACCGGCCTGCCATTTCCCGGTTCAGCCTGTCTGATATTTCATCGAAGATTCTCCTGTACGCAATGCAGTGGGGATCGACTCCCTCGATCTTCCCGTTGTGCGGCGCTATGGCATTATACGGGCAGCCGCCCCGGCAGTACCTGATATGCCGGCACTCCCCGCAGGCACGGTCCACATACTCCTTATACTCCTGCATCAGCCGTCCGGCCGGGGATGCCATCAGGTCTTCCTTTGCCGGGTGATCCCGGACATTCCCCATGATATACTCCGGCATTCCCACGAAACGGTAGCACGGGTAAATGCTCCCGTCTGGACCTACGGCAAACGTGCTTCCCATGCAGTCTGCAAACGTGCAGACGCTTCCCCTCCGGGTAAAGACACACCGGAAGAGATCGTTGATGTTCATGACTTCTATGTTCCCCAGGTTTTCCAGGTATTTGTCCAGGAGGAAGACAAGGAGTTCCCCGTATTCTTCCGGCGGAAGCGCCCACCGGCCGGGATTTTCGCTCCTGAGGGAAGGAAGGGCGGGGTGCAGTTTCATCGTGAAACCCTGCCTGAGGAAGAAGTCGAAGATCTCTTCCCGGTATTTCACGGAATGCGAAGTAAACGTGCAGATGAACCGGACCGAAAGCCCCTGCTCTTTTGCAACCTCATAGCCCTTCATCGTCTTCTCGTAATACCCGCGTCCCCGCTGGTAATCGGTCAGGTCCTGCGGGCCGTCGATGCTTGAACCGAGCGGGACATGATACCTGGCAAGGATCTGCCCGAGTTCCGGTGTCATCCTCCAGAGGTTGGTCTGCATCGCGAATTCGGGGTTCATGGAGATAAGACCTTCGGAAATGAGCGGGAGTGCCTTCCGGTAGTAGTCCGGCCCTGCAAGGAGGGGTTCTCCCCCGTGGAACGTTACGGTCACCCGTTTTTCCGGAAAATTTTTGAGCCACGCGACCGTTTCTTCCACGATATCCAGGCTCATGACGGGAGATCCTTCCTCGCTGCTCCAGCAGTAACTGCATTTGGAAGGACAACCCAGGGTCGGGATGATCATGATGTGAAACGGGTTCTTCATGGACTCTCTGTTGATCCTGTTCGAGTATTAGGGTTTCCCGGGCAGGTTCTTCCGGGTATGCAGTAATCCCCGGTCATATCTCCTTTCATCCCGGCCCATGTCATGCACAGTCCTGTATGGTGTTCCGGCTGCAGGGAATACCCGGGGAAACTTCCGGCTGGGAAAAGGCGATGCGGGATACTCCTGGAACCCGGCGGGGTTTCGGTTTTCGGCCCACCACCAGGTTGTCCAATCCGGATTTGGGCAATCCCCCTGCCCGCACCGGATCTTTCATCCCATGGGGATTATTGCCAGTTTCACCGATTCCACTCCTTTCTGGGTAAGGAGCCGGTCATAGAGCACCCTTAGTTTTGCACCTTCTCCCCGGACGAGCATTATTTCGAGACAGTATGCTGAGGATATATATGAGTGCAGGGACACTGCTACCACTTCGCGGAATTCGTGTTCGATATCGGAAATTGTAACAAGAAGGCCATGCTGGTCATGCTGGTACACGAGCGAGAGCACTCCCAGGTGTTCACTACCATCCTGCGACATCCATTTATTGTGTGAGACATACGTGCGAAGTGCGTCCCGTACCCCCTCAGAACGGGAAGAATACCCTCTGATATCAAGTACTTCGTCAAATCGTTTCAGGAGGTTTTCCGGAAGTGAGATTGCGATCCGGGTGATGTCTGTTTCCTCAATCATGAGATCAACCGTAAGGGAATATCGTTGCTGATTGCTTTTTAATATTGTGAAAATAATCTCAAAAAATATTATCGGTTATGATCAAAATGAAAATTGTTAGTCAAGATCACCAATGCCCGAACACGTGGGAATCAGGAAAAATTTCTTCGGGAATCATCTTTGGGATATATTCCCTGAAAAGGATTTTGGTTATGCATTTCCGTTATACCCTGTACGGATTTTGGACTATCCGGAATCAATATCCGGCCCGGGCAGGCTTTCTGAAGCACCCTGTCCATAGTGCCTCCCAAGAGATCCGGCCTTCCCTTTGAAGTATATGCTGGAAAACAGGATAATGCTGGCAAGGGTACCCACGGGAACATCCTGATACAGGTCACCAAAGGAGTTGACGTGGGTTTAATCCTGATCAGGGAATGAGCTTCCGGCCAACGGCCGGCCCTGTCCTGCTCTCGTTCCCGTGTCGCGTGCTTTAATGGGTACCCGGGAGAGAATTGTGAACATACCGGGATCCGGTACAAGGGCATTCTCTCCGGTTATGACCGGGTTCGGTGTGATCTGAATGCCGTACCCTGGTCATCTCATTCTGTTTCTGCATGGCATGTCGGTTTTTTTGAGGTCCTCCTGTCCGGCACCCCATCGTGCCGTACCAATTCCGGGGGTGATCCATCTCACCCCACACAGGATAGTATCTGCATCGTACGTATTATTATTTTTTATTTTTGTATGATAAAATTCGATCAAAAGATTGAAATGTAACGTATTGCCTGAAGACGCTTTCCGCGAATCCATCCTGTCGCGACAGGGAGATCTGCTATCCCATGATTACCGGGAAGTGTGCGATATCAATTTCCGGTCGGATCGACTGAAAAACCAGGTCTCTTCGTACTGGTTGGGTTTCACCCGGATTCTCACCGGGATATCCCAAAAAGCGGGGAAATCGTCCTATCTCTGCATACATGAAGGACGCGTGCCCGTGCGTTCCTGTATGATCCTATGGTTTCATTACCCCCTTTGCCCTGCAAAGAGAGTGTCGTAATCCCGTTTCCGATTGCTGCACTTCCGGCTATTGCTCTACTGACATCGTGGTAAGTTTGACGGAATCCACGCCTTTCTGTGCCATCAGGCGTTCGGCAAGGGCCTTGATCCTGCCTCCGTCGCCACGTACCAGGATCACTTCCAGGCATCGTTCTTTCGTGACATGGGAGTGGAGCGAAGCTCCGATAAGATCCCGGAACTCGTGCTGGATATCCATGATGGTGACAAGAAGACCGCGCTGGTCATGGTCGTATACGATGCTGACGACCCCGTGCCGCTCGCCTTTTACATCTGCCATCCATTCATAGTAGGTGATATAGGTCCGGATAGCATCCCGAATCCCTTCGGAACGGGAGGAGTACCCCCGGTGTTCCAGGATTTCATCGAACTTGGTGAGCAGGTTCTGGGGAAGGGATATACCGATTCTGGAAAGATCGCTCTCGGTTGTCATGAGAATACCTCATTTCAGCATATTTCACATACTTAATCTTTATAGATTTCGGAGAATCAAATAGTTAGTACCAAAACGTGGTACTTACAAAAAGTTTCAGGAATGCAATCCCCGGGTGGAAAATCCCGAACGCATGGTGATTGTCCGTAAACCCTGTTTTCCCATTAAAAATCAGATAAATTTAAAGAAATTTAGCAAATTTTATCAACAATTCTCTCGATAGTATTATCTGCATGGAAGATTCTATCGAAATTCTCTATAACCGGGAATGGCGCCATCGGTGGCTTGTCATTCTCGCTCTGGTCCTGGTTCTTATCATTGCATCGTTTTTTGCCCTGAATTCCGGTTCTATTCATCTCTCGGTTTCCGATGTGATCCGGGCATTATGCTCCAGCAGCGAGGTGTCCACGCAGACAAAAATGGTTGTTCTTGACCTGCGAAGGCCGAGGATTCTCCTTGCGATCCTGACGGGAGCCAGCCTCGCGGTTGCCGGTACGGTGATGCAGGCACTCATGCGGAATCCGCTCGTAAGCCCGTTCACACTTGGCATGTCTTCGGCAGCATCGTTCGGGGCCGCCTGCGCAATCGTTATGAGTTCTCTTCCCCTCATCGCGCTTTCCGTCCTGCAGTTCCAGGATATATTCATCGTTCTCTTTGCATTCCTCTTTGGCATAGGATCCATTTTTATCATCTATGCCCTGTCGTTGCGGAGAGGCTCCACGAGCGCGACGCTCATTCTCGGCGGGGTTGTTATCGGATATATCTTCCAGGCCGGCCTCATGGTCCTCCAGTATACCTCCAACAACGAGAAACTGCGGCAGATCACGCTCTGGCTGATGGGCGGGATGTGGGGTGCTAACTGGTCGGCAATTTATATCGTGACCCCCATCGTCCTCATCTGCATTGCCTATCTTCTCTACAAGGCATGGGATTTCAATGCACTCCTTGCAGGAGATGAAGTTGCCCAGAATGCCGGTGTCGAGATCAAAAAAATCCGGATACGGGGACTCTTTTTCTGCACGCTCGCTTCCTCGGCATGCCTTGCGTTCACCGGGATCATCGGGTTTATCGGGCTCATCGGCCCCCACATCGGGCGGCTCATCATCGGGCAGGACAACCGGTATCTCATTCCCTGTTCGGCGTTACTCGGAGCCGTGATCCTTTTGATATCGGATACGATTGGCAGGACCATCATCGAACCGGTCGAGATCCCGGTCGGCGTGATCATGTACCTTCTCGGCGGGATATTTTTCATGTACCTCCTCATGAGCAGGGAAAACCAGATCTTTACCTGAGGTGCGGAAGATGAAACTTGAGATACGAAACCTCTCGGTGGCATATGGGGATATCCCGGTACTTCGTTCCCTTGATGTCTCCGCCTCCTCCGGAGAAGTCCTGGGGGTCATCGGTCCGAACGGGTGCGGAAAGAGCACCTTCATCAAGACCCTTGCAGGCATCATCGAACCTGCATCAGGATCGGTACAGCTCGACGATCTCGATCTGGTTACCCTGCCGAAAAGCGAGATGGCAAAGCGGGTCGGGTACGTCCCCCAGGATTTCCAGCAGCTTGCATCGATCACGGTTCTCGATACCGTCACGATCGGGCGCAGGCCGCATGTCTCATGGGCACTCTCGCAGCGGGATTTCCAGATTGTCGATGCAGCCATGAGGTCCCTTGCAATCCTTCCGCTCGCCCAAAAACGGCTGGACCAGTTAAGCGGCGGTGAGCGCCAGAAAGTCTTTATTGCCAGGGCGCTCGCGTAGCAGCCGTTTGTCTACCTTTTTGACGAACCCACGAGCGCTCTCGATATCAGGCACCAGATTGCGGTATTCCGTCTCATCCGGAGTCTTGCGCACGATACGGGAGCGGCAGTACTGGTGGTGGTCCATGACCTGAACTTTGCGCAGTATTATGCAGACCGGATCCTGCTCATGAAAAAAGGGCAGGTTGTGGCGCAGGGAACCCCCTCCGAAGTCATGACCCGGGACGCCATCCGGGATGTGTACGGGGTTGGGATGCGGAGCATCGTGACAGATGCTGGAAGTTATGTTCTTCCGGAATGGGAAGCAGGACTCGACATGTCTACAGGATGAAGGGTGAACCGGATGATTCGAAACAATATTCATCAGCAGGAAGAGAAGAACAGAACGGAAATAGCGGGCAGCTCGCAATGTGCAGCCCGGCGCGCACCCATTGCATCCATTTCGCTCTTCATTGTCCTGGCAGTTCTTGCCGGTCTTATCGTTGCGATGGGGTGCTCGGGTTCTGCAATTAATCCGGCATCGCAGAATGCCACAATCCAGGTCACGGACAGTCAGGGCAATACCTTCCAGCTTCCGGGGCCCGCCACACGGATTGTCTGCCTGAACAGCGATTCAGCGGAGATGCTGATCGCACTGGGTGCCGGAGGGTCCGTTGTGGGGGTGACGGAAACGACGCTGAAAAACACCCAGCTGGCCCCGCTTCTTCCCAATGCCACGAGTGTCGGTACCTGGGATGCGCCCAGCCTTGAGCGGATCCTCGGACTCCGGCCGGACGCGATCATCTCGTACAGCGGGTACCGGCTGAAGAATGCCGACCAGTTCGAACGGGCAAATATCCCGGTCATCTATGTCGACTGTAACCGGCTCTCCACGATCCGGAAGGATGCGCGCATAATGGGAACGATTACCGGACATGCGGAGGATGCTGACCGGTATATCCGGTTTGTCGATACATGGGAAGCATATGTGGCAGAAAAAACCGGATCTGCAAATCTCACACCGGTATATATCGAGGGGTATGCCGAGTACATGGCCCAGGGTTCCGGGAGCAGTATTGATGATATGGTCAGCCTTGCCAGGGGCAGCAACCTGGCGGCAGGCCAGGAAAAGAGCTATGTGAAGGTGACCCCGGAGTGGGTGATCAAGGAAAACCCACCGGTGATTATCAAGGTTGCTCCCGATCCGCTGCCGGAAGGGAAGACCCTTGACTCGTATCGCGAAGGGGTCGCAGACCGGCCCGCGCTTGCGGATGTTCTCGCAGTCAGAAACGGGACAGTTTTTGCCCTGAGCGGCAAAGTCGCTGTCGGACCCCGGGCACCGGCCGGGCTGCCGATTGTCGCAGCAATCCTGCATCCCGATGATTTCTCAGGCACAAATCCCACGGACGCTCTCGATGAATACGCCGCGGATTTTGTTCCGGGAGCTAACCTGATCCAGGCAGTCAGCCCATTGCCCTGAGGGGGTGCTGAAGCTTGGATCTTCCCCCCTACTTCCCGTCACTTTTTTTAAGGTTATTATCTTAAAAAATAATATGAAACTTCTAAAAATTCTTATTTCATTACTCGTCATGTCCTTTGTACTTTTTGCAGGATGCACCTCATCGGAAAAAGCAAGTACGGTCCCCGGTTCGGATTCGATTGCAATAACTCCTTCGCAAACCGGGGGAAGTACCTCATCCCCGACAAGCGTTCCGGTATCGAATGCCGATGCCGCCCAGGGCAGCACAAAATCCGGCAAGATTTCGTCTTCCCCTACGTACATCCCTTTTAAGGATGTCGGCAAGCATTTCATGACGATCGCGTTCAGCGAATATAACGGGGTTGTCGTCCGGCAGGACCGGCCAAGCAGTTATCCTCCTCTTACCGTGGCGATGTTCGGGAATTATTCCGATGAGGAGGTTGCGACGGTCAATGATTTCATCCGGAAATTCAACCGGGTCGCAAGGACCCAGAAGTTATACGGGTCAGTGAAAATAAACGACGGAGATTCTTCGGATTTGTGGATAAACCTCCTCCCGGAAAAAGATATCCGGAACATTCCCGATCCGAGAACGGGGTATACGAAATATGAGAGTCTGTTCTCGGATACGATCCTTTTCCGGATTATTCCCTCTGAACAGGTCTCCTACAGCCGGGAATGGAACCAGAGCGGACAGGTCTTTGTAAATATGGATCTGCCAAAAGAGGAACGCAACCATAACATCCTGCGGGCGATAACCTTCTGGCTGGGGATAACCGGGGATGCGACCGATGAGGACAGTTTTTTCTATCCCGGCAATACCAACCAGACAACCCTCTCGGAATCCGACTGGCGAGCGATAGGGATCCTTTATGGGCCGGCAGTGAAAAACGGTATGACCGTGAGCGAAGTGAAGACCCGGCTGTATACTACAACGTCATCCTCCTAAAAAAGTAGTCCCGGAAACGGTATCCTGGCGGAACCCGGGACAATTTTTTGCGGCAGGTTCGAAACATCGGAGTGAATTTCAGGTGTCCTACCATTCCCGGGGATACTTGACTCAAAATGAAACCCGCCGGATCAGGCAAGATCCGGGTATAGCGTATACGAACGGTTCGACCCGGACACGAACTCTCCTGCATACGCATCCAGGGAATCCTCCGGGTTCACATCCCGGAACGTATCCGGGTACAGGATCTTTGCGGTATAGAGCAGCCCGGTCGCTGCCCGCGGCCCGTACGCAAGATCGCTGTTCATGATATAGAACCTCCCGGTCTTCACGGCAGTAACCGTGTCCATCCCGGTACGGTTCGCAACCGAATTCCAGGTACCTGCGATCTCGGTCGCGTTCTTGGAGGGTGTTGCGACCTTAAGGATGACATCCGGGTTCTGGGCGACCAGCCACTCGGCGTTCACCTTCGGGGACGAGACCGGGATGTCAGTCGCGATATTCTCCCCCCCGGCAAGTACGATCAGGTTGTCGCTTCCCGTCCCTCCCGATTGTGCCGAATAATCGGAATAAGACTCGAAGTAGACCCGGGGTTTTCCGGTCCCGTTCAGGGATGCGATCCTCGACTGCACGAGTTCCTCATACCCCTGGAGATAGGAAACGTACCGTTCCGCGCCCGCCTCATGTCCAGTCAGGTCCCCCAGCGTACGGGCATCGGATGGCAGGGTCTCGATCTTGTAGCAGTCAAGATACAGGAGCGAGATGTTCGCTGCCGTGAGCTGGTCGAGGTTCTTGGGCTTGTAACTTGCATAGCCGACAACCGTGCTCGCATTCAGGGAAAGGATCACCTCCGGGTTCGGGGTCTGCCAGTTCCCGATGCTCTCCACGTTTTCAAAGAGCGGGCCCAGCACCGGATCGCTCTTCACGGAATCCGATACCCCGACGATCCGGTCCTTTGCGCCGATGGCGATCAGGAGCTCGGCTGCATCCCCGTTCGTGACCACGATCCGCTGGGCGGGATCCGTTTGTGCGGCAGTCTTTCCGGACATTGGGGATGCGGCGGATGAACCAGCAGTCCCTGACACCGGAACTGCTGAGGATGCCGGAGCTGCGGCAGGGGCAACGGTAGAACCAGGGGATGCGCCGGAAGTCGCATTCCCTGCGGATCCTCCGGAGCCAGGCGCTGCTGAAGTACACCCGGCAAAGAGAATGGCGGCGGTCAGACATACGATCAGGAGGAGAACACCTGCGGATTCACCCTGCAGGGCGGTACGGGCAGAATACGATTTTCTGGTCATTTACACGGTCACCTTCCGGAACACGGTCATACAAAGGGCAAGGAGGACCCCGGTCAGGACGAGGAGGATTACGATCGGCACTGCCGGGAACATTCCCTCCGACACATCGCGCACGGCATCGATTGCAAAACTCAGGGGATTCCCATGGGCGATTGTCCGGAGCCATTGCGGCATCACCGAATACGGCATGAGGGCGCTGGACGTGAAGAAGAGCGGCATCGAGATCATGGTGCTGAATGCCGCATAGGAATCATGGTCGTCGAGATACAGGGCGATGGTCGTGGCAAACGCCGAGATGAGGATGCCGAAGAGAAAGAGGACCAGGTAGATCAGGCCGTACTGGAGGGGATTTAACAGGGATGCGCCGATCAGGAGGGCTATTGCCAGGATAATCGTCGTCTGGATCAGGCCTCTACCGGTGATGAAGAGGATCTTCCCGAAAAGGATATCCTCGCGCGGGGTGGGAAGCGCGAGGAACTTATTCAGAAAGCCGAGAATCTTGTCGAACATCAGGAGGGCTCCCCCGGATAACCCGGCGGTCATCATGGTCATGACGAGAATGCCCGGCGTGATGAAGTCGAGGTAATTCCCGGTAAACTGCACCGGGAGGGCAAGGCCGACAAAGACCAGCCAGGCTGCAGGCATGATAAGGGAACTGATCACCGCAACCCGGCCGCGGGTCCACTTGATGAGATCGCGCCCCACATAGGCAACAACGCTGTTCATTTTCTCCTCCGAAGCATCGTCCGGAACTTCTGGTAATCGAACCCTGCGGAATCCTCCTGGAGGCCGACCGCCTGGAGAAAGACATCGTCCAGGGTCGGTTCCCGCAGGCACATCTCTTTTACGGCAACGCCCCGGCTCCGGAGGGTGTCTGCAAGGACCAGGAGCGCCTCCCGCCCGTTCTCTGCTGAAAACGAGGTCTCGCTGCCTTCGGATCCGATCTTCGTGATACCGGGAAGCTCGGGGTCCGGGCACGGGCCATCCGTGAGTACGGTCACGACATCCCGCATGAGGCTGGCCTTGAGATCGGGAGGCGGCCCGAGCGCGACGAGGTTTCCTTTGTTGATGATCCCCACCCGGTCGCAGAACTGGTTTGCCTCGTCCATGTAATGGGTGGTGACAAAGACCGTCATCCCCCGGTCTTTCAGGGCCCGGATATGCTCCCAGATCTTCTTCCGGGCCGCGACATCCAGGCCGATGGTCGGCTCGTCCAGGAAGAGTACCGCAGGATCATGGACGAGAGCCTGGGCCAGCTCCAGCCTGCGCCGCATCCCCCCGGAGTACGTCCTGATGAGATCGTCCGCGCGGTCGGAGAGTTCCATAACGGCAAGGGCTTCATCGGCGCGATCCTTCGGGGCAGGGACACCGTACAGGTAGGCGAAAAAGAGGACGTTCTCCCGGCCGGTCAGTTTGATGTCGACCGCCATGTCCTGGGGGACGTAGCTGATCTTTTTCCGGACCCCGGTCCCGTTCCGGACGATATCGTGCCCGCAGACCGTCCCCGAACCGCGTGTCGGGGTGAGGAGCGTCGTGAGCATGAGAACCGTCGTCGTCTTCCCGGAACCGTTCGGCCCGAGCAGGCCGAAGATCTCGTTATCAACGGTAAGCGAGAGATCCTGTACTGCACAGAGATCCCCGTAGAACTTCGTAAGCCCGTGGGTCTCAATCGCGCTCACGGGTTCTTCCTCCCGTGAATATTCTTCACATCCTTCAGGAGGTCTTCCATAGCAGCCCCCCACTCTTCGACATCCTTTGCCGAATAGATGTCAATGTTTCCGCCCTGGTACTCCCCATTTCCGGTCCGGTCCTCCATCCATGATTCAATCTCAAGGTACGTGCTCTTCAATCCTTCCAGGATTTCCGGTTCCGCGTTCCAGAGTCCCCGGGCCTCGGCCTCCAGGAGGCGCCGCGCTATCTCTTCGAGAGCATAGGGATTATTTTCCTCAAAGAACTGTTTCATCTCGGGATCGAGAACGAACGTTTCGGCGATATCGTCAAAGATCCAGTCGTCGACTTCCCGGGTCGACGCCTCCCAACCGTATACCCGGGTTACCCGTTTCATGATATCTGCAGCGCCCTTGTACCCGTGTTTCTGCATCCCGTCGATCCATTTCGGGTTTAAGAGTTTCGTCCGGACGACCCGGCGGATCTCGTCCGAGAGTTCCCTCACTTCGACATGTGTCGGTTCGCGGGTGTCGCCGTAATAGGCCTTCACCTCTTTTCCGGAGAGCTGCCGGGCTGCAGCGGTAATCCCCCCGTGGTTCCCGAAATAGCAGCAGCAGCCGAGGAGATCGTACTCGTCGGAAGCGACCTTGTTGAACGTCAAAGAAACCGTTGAAAGGGTGGAAGCGAACTGGGCGTGGGATGGTTTTCCCGCGACTCCCTCGCCGTATGCGTACCCGTTCCATGCAACGAATATGTCGGAGAGGTCTTTTTCGTCTTTCCAGGCACTTGCAAGGATCGCAAGGTTCACACCGGTCGAATAGGTCCCGGGCTTACTCCCGAACAGGCGCAGTGTCGCGTCCCGGAAGTCTCCGCCGTTCTCGTTCATGCGTGCCAGGGCATGTTTCCGAACATAATTGAGTTCGGGTGGTTCGTCCAGCGCCGCAACTGCCTGGAGGGCTTTGTCGAGGAGTTCGACATTCCTGGAAAAATTATCCCGAATGATCCCGGACATCCTGACCGCAATATCGATCCGGGGATACCCGGCTTTTTTCCGGGGGATAATGGTGAACGACCTGACCTGCCCGTTCGGGGACCATACCGGCCTCACTCCGAGGAGGGCGAACATCTCGGCAAGCATCTCCCCATCGGCAGACATGATGTCGCTCGCCATCCAGTAGAACGCAACGGTCTCAGGGAGCGCTTTCTGCTCTTTCTCGTACTTGGCGATCATGCTCTCCGCAAGCCGCTCGCCGACCCTCCATGCCGCCCGGGTCGGGACCCGGAAGGGATCGAGCGAGTAGAAATTCCGGCCCGTGGGAAGGACATCGTCATGGCCCCGGGTGATGAGGCCGGACGGCCCGGCGGGGACATGACCCCCGGAGAATGCGTTCAGAAGGGAATCGATCTCCTTCGACGATTCGATCCGCCGGTCGATATCCCGGATCCGGTCGGTCATACTCTCCAGGCGTTGTTCCTGATCCGGGGTCGTCTCACGGGAAAAGACCGCCTTCCGGTCCCCGCCGGTTCCTGATATGACCGCGAGGATATATGCCTTCAGGACCAGGTTCACTTCCTCGATGAGCGCCCCGTACGATTTCCCCATCTCCCGGGAAAACCGGTCCTGGTGGGCGATCAGGTCGTCGAAATCATACCCGAGAAGAGCAGCGACGACCCGTTGCGGGGATGCATCTCCTGAGTCGAAGCGCAGGATGGCGGTAATGAAATCCGCACGCGCTTCTCCGGCCGGGTTCTCACCGAACGTATGCATCCCGGACTGGATCATCGTGTTCCGGATCCGGGAGAGGGCTTCGTGGGCGTTCCTGACCATCTCGTCAAGGGGCATCTCGTGGGTCGCATGGATGTCTTTATCGAGATGGGCTTTTTCTATCGCATCCAGGATATGGTGCTGGAGGGCATGGCCCCGGGCAGGATCGTTTCTTGCAGTTTCATACTCGGCAAGGAGCAGCTCCAGCTGTGCAAGATCCTCATACAGTTCCCCCTGGGTCATCACGGTCTGCATGTGATCGACAAGAGTTGCGTATCCCCGCCGTTTTGCGATCGTGCCTTCGGGGGGATTATCCGAGTTGTAGATATAAATGTTCGGCAGTGAACCGATTGCCGCATCCGGGAAACAGTCGCGGGAGAGGGCAAGCATCTTTCCCGGCAGGAATTCCAGGTTCCCGTGCGTCCCGACATGGACGACTGCATCCGCATCGAACCCCGATTCGAAATAATGGTATGTCGCAAGGTACTGGTGGGGCGGGGGACATTCGGGGTCGTGCAGGATCTTGCAGACCTGGCCGTCGCACCGGGATCCGTAGCATCCCCGTTTCGGCTGGACGCAGACAAGGACGTTTCCGTACTGCACTCCGGTTATGAGCATCTTCCCGTCATGGACCATCCCCTGGCCGGGGGGAGCTCCCCAGGTTTCCCTGACCTTTGCCTGGATTTTCGGGCTCAACGATGAAAAGTAGGGCAGGTATTCCTCCAGGCTTACCGTGGCAAGGACCCCTCCCGACGCCACGATATCGTCAGTGCTGGTCCACCGGAATTCCGAGATCGCCTTCCTCTCCATGATGGTCGAGATGAGTGCCTTTCCGGATTCAGGGGGTTGTACGGTATACCCCGCGTCCTTCATGCGCCGGAGGATCCTCGCGACGCTCTCCAGCGAATCGAGGTGAGCCGCACTCCCGACGTTTGCCTCCGCGCTGCTGCAGGGATTGTTGTTCAGGAGAAAGACAATCTTCCGGTCCTGCACCGGTTTGTTTGCCAGGGTCACCCAGCGCTTTACCCTCTGCGCAACTTTTCCGCAGCCGTCCCGGACCGGAATCCGGGTACAGTCTTCCCCGGACCGGATGCTGCTTGCTCCTATCATGACCGGTTCGATAACGCCCTCGAACTCCGGCATCGCGACGCACCAGGTCACATCATCGGTGATACCCGGAGATGTCTCCCAGTCCTCAAGACTCTTATAGAAGGTGATCACCGGCTGGAAGACCGGGATATTGAGCCGGGCAAGGAGTTCGGATCCGGTTTCCGCGCTCTTTGCATCGCTCTCTGCACCTTTTGCGGCACCGACCATGAACGAGACCAGTTTTACGATCGCCTGCACCCGGGGTTTCCCTTCAAAGGTAAGGTACTCCCTGATTACTTCCGCCATTCCCTTTGCCCCGAGGTCGTCGTCCCGTATGGAGTAGGTAAAGACCGGGATGACATTGAGGCCTTCAGCCTCCAGCTCACGGATCAGGGTATCCTCAATTGCAAGGCTCTGGGAAACCCATGCGACCCGGGAGAGCAGGAGTCCTGCCCAGGGACGTTCCCGGTACTCTTTCCGGGAACAGTACCAGGCAAGGTACTCTTCGGTCCTGACGAATGTGCTCTGGGAATCCGGGTGGTATATTCCCTGCCAGGGCACCGGGGTGGGAGCGGGAACCGTTTCATCTGTGTGACAGATGACGCTTCGTATGTACCGGAACATCTGGCGCAGGTTCTCTTCCCCGTTATAGGTGAGATAGGCATAGCAGTTCGCTGCGACCTCGTGTTCCACGGTGGAGAGTTCCCAGTATGCGGGTTCGTACCCGATACAAATGACCGGAACTTTTTGCCGGATGTTCCGGATCCCGCTTTCCAGCCCGGTCCAGAACATGTGCGATGTCCGGTAAAGGAGGAGAACATCGGCGGATTCGCAGGCCCGGAGGGCTTTTTCGCACTGGTCCGGGGATTCCTCCAGCGTACGGTTCGGGAAGATGGTGAGGTCGACACCCGCTGCTGCCGCTGCCCGCTGGAGGATCGGGACATAGGCGTTCCACATGATCGATACGATCTTCATCGCTGGTTCCTGCTCCCTGTACGGGAAGTTACGGGTCTGCCCTGGCAGGAAAAGGTGAAACCGGCCTTTATCGGGGGTTCTGCAGGACAACCCGTGTAGTGTGGGAAGTACCAGGCGGGCGGGGAGGACCCTGCTGCCTGTCTGTGGTTATTGTCCCTGTTTGATTTTAAATTATTTTATTTTGGTAACACCTGATGGCAACAAACTGTAAAATTGAAATATTTATTAGCATCAAACTTGACAATGTAGTAAAAAAGATAACCGGAATGTGTTTTTTGGTAAGGTGATATGCAGTGGACCGTTCTGATAACAGTTACCCGTTCTCAGCGATTGTCGGGCAGGACCAGATGAAAAAAGCCCTTCTCCTGAATGCCATCAATCCCCGGATAGGGGGTGTCCTCATCAAGGGAGAGAAGGGGACTGCAAAATCCACCGCTGCCCGCGCCCTGGCAAACCTCCTTCCCGACCGTGTTGTCGTGGACGGCTGCATGTTCGGCTGCGATCCTGCAGACAAAAAATCGCTCTGCGACGAGTGCCTGGCCCGGTATCCTTCCCTGCCGACGAAAGTGTCCCGCATGCGGGTCGTCGAACTCCCGATAAGTGCGACTGAAGATAAAGTCGTGGGCAGTCTCGATATCGAACATGCCCTGAAAAAGGGGGAGAAAAAATTCGAGCCGGGAATCCTGGCCCAGGCCCACCGGAACATCCTGTACGTGGATGAAGTGAACCTCTTAAACGATCATATCGTCGATGTCCTCCTCGATGCCGCTGCAATGGGCGTGAACTATATCGAACGCGAAGGGGTGTCGTACTCCCATCCGTCTTCCTTTATCTTGGTCGGGACGATGAATCCCGAGGAAGGGGAACTGCGGCCCCAGCTTCTCGACCGGTTCGGGCTCTGTGTCGATATCGAGGGAATCCATGATGCTGATACCCGGGTGGAAGTGATCCGGCGGAGAATGGCATACGAGAGCGCCCCGGAGGAGTTCCAGCGCAGATGGGAAGCCGAGGAAAATGCCCTGAGGAAACGGATTGTCGTTGCGCGGGAGCTGCTCCCGAACGTTACGGTCTCGGATGAGATGCTGAAAATGATCGCGCAGATCTGCATCGATATGGCGGTTGACGGCCACCGGGCAGATATCACGATGATGAAAACTGCGGCAACCATCGCTACATACAACGGGAGAACCGAAGTCAGCGAGGACGATGTCCGGGAAGCGGCGGCGCTCGTTCTCTCCCACCGGATGCGCAGGCGGCCGTTCTCGGAGCAGCAGATGGATAAGCAGAAGATGGAACAGTCCATCCAGAAGTCGCAGCAGGAGAAAAAACAGCCGGAACATCAGCATACCCCCCCCGAAAACCAGAAACCGAAAGAGAACCGGATGCCCGACGCATCGGCAACCACCCAGTTTGTCGAGGGTTCACCCTTCAGGCTGAACCAGCAGTCGGTCCGGAAACCCCAGCGTCCCGATTCGTTCCGGCGCGAGGGAAACGGGAGGCGGAGCGTCACCGAATCCCGGGACGGTAAATACATCCGGAGCCGTATCCCGGGAGAGCCCACGGTGGATATCGCCCTTGATGCAACCATCCGGGCCGCTGCCCCGTACCAATCTGGCCGGCCCGGGGAACTCGCAGTCAGGATCGAGTCATCCGATCTGCGGGAGAAAGTCCGGGAACGGAAGATGGGAAATACTGTCCTCTTTGTTGTCGATGCCAGCGGGAGCATGGGGGCGCAGCGGAGGATGACCGCTGTGAAGGGCGCAATCCTCACGCTCCTGATCGACGCGTACCAGAAACGCGACCGGGTCGGGCTTGTCGCATTCCGGGGGAATTCGGCAGAAGTCCTCCTGTCTCCCACATCCAGTGTTGAACTTGCCAGGAAATCTATGCAGCAGCTGCCGGTCGGAGGAAAGACCCCGCTTGCCCACGGGCTCTCCAAGGGGCTGGAGGTCATCCAGCGGGAACTCATGATTAACCATCACACCATCCCCCGCATGATCCTGATCTCGGATGGGAAGGCGAACGTGGGCATGGGCTCCGGTGCTCCCCTTGACGACGCAAAGGAAGCCGCGGCTCACATCCGCGAAGCAGGGGTCTCCTCGTTCGTGATCGATTCCGAGCAGGGACTCATATCGTTCGGCCTTGCCCACCGGATCTCGGACGAGATGGGGGCGAAATACCTCAGGCTCGAGGATCTCCAGGCAGAGGATATCGCGAACGCGGTGAAAGGAATCGGCATGTAACCGGGATTTCCGGTTCTTGATCTCTTTCAGACTATTTCTCTTTGGAAAACACGAATGACCCTCTCCCAGAAACCCGGTGCGGTACCCCAGGGTGTTGTCCACCGGCTCTACAAGGCAGGAAGCGCGAGAAGGATCTGGCTGCTCCTGTTCCTGCTCGTGCTTGTCTTTGCAGCAGCAGTCATCTCGGCAGGAATCGGGACAGTCTCCCTTTCTCCAGCGGATACGCTGCTTGCTATCGGGCATTCCCTGTCGCAATGGATACCTATTGATATCCCGGCACCCGCAAACCCCCAGGCGGAACTGATCGTTATCGGGTTCCGCCTGCCCCGGATCCTCCTTGCCATCCTGACCGGGATCAGCCTCGCGGTTGCCGGTACCGTCATGCAGGGACTCCTACGGAACCCGCTCGTGGACTCGTTTACGTTAGGTCTTTCGGCGGCAGCATCGTTCGGGGCTGCCATCGCAATCGTGATCGGCCCGGGAATTCTCGGGGCATATGCCGCAGGGATGATCAGCTACAATGTATTCATCATCGTTATGGCATTCCTTGTCGGCTGGCTCTCGATGTTCCTGGTATACGGCATTTCCCGGTCCCGGGGGATATCCCAGTCGACGCTCATCCTGTCCGGGGTGGTCATCGGCTATCTCTTTACTGCAGGGATTACGGCCCTCAAGTACCTGACCAGCGATGAGAAACTCAGGGAGATCACGATCTGGCTGATGGGCGGGATGTGGGGTGCCAGCTGGAATGCGGTCCTCATCTTAATCCCGCTCAGCATCGTCTCCTTCATCCTCCTGGAGCGGATGTCCTGGGACCTCAATGCCCTCTCTGCAGGGGACGATGTCGCAAAGAACCTGGGAATCAATGTGGGCCGCATCCGTCTTACGGGACTCATGATCGCGACATTCATCTCGTCCTGCTGCCTTGCATTCACCGGAATCATCGGGTTTATCGGGCTGATGGGCCCCCATATCTGCCGGATGATCATCGGGAACGACCACCGGTACCTGATCCCGTGCTCTGCCCTCCTGGGTGCTGCCATTCTTCTCATATCGGACACGATGGCACGGACAGTGATGAGCCCGGTCGAGATCCCGGTCGGGGTCATCATGTACGTGATCGGCGGGATATTCTTCCTCTTCCTGATCATGCGGGCAAGAGGACGGGGACTCTACTAGGAGGCTGCAAGATGGAGATCGTGATAGACCGGCTCTGCAAGGATTACGATACAACGCGTGTCCTTGACGACATATCGATCTCAGCGGGCGGCGGGGAGATCGTCGCACTCGTGGGTCCCAACGGCTCGGGAAAATCGACGCTGATCAAGACCCTGGCCTCCGTTCACCACCAGACAGCCGGGAAGATCCTTATCGATGGCACCGATATCGACACCATCGATCCCATTGACCTCGCAAAAATGGTGGGATACGTCCCCCAGCATTTCACGTACACGCTGTATTCAACGGTCTTCGAGACGGTGCTTCTCGGACGCAGGCAGCATATCAAGTGGTCGGTTTCAGACGAGGAGCTCACCCGGGTCCAGCAGTCCCTCGACGCCCTGGAGATGGGGGAGATGGCAGGGAAATACATGGACCAGATCTCGGGCGGAGAGCGGCAGAAAGTCTTCATCGCACGGGCGCTCGCCCAGGACCCGCAGATCTTCCTCTTCGATGAGCCGACCAGCGCCCTCGATATCAGGTACCAGATCGAGGTCATGGAGACCATGCGCAATGTCACCTGGGAGCGGGGCGCATCGATGATCATCGCGGTCCACGATCTTAACCTTGCGTACCGGTATTCCGATAAAGTCCTCGTGCTTAATCACGGAAAGATGGTAGGGTACGGGAAACCGGATATGGTGCTGACACCGGACTGCATCCGGCAGGTGTACGGCGTGGAATCGTTCGTTATCGAGAACGAGTATGGGAAGTTCATCCTGCCGGTACGGGCGAGACCGGTGAAGAAGTCTTCATGACAGGATTGAACCGGCAGGACGATTGAATAACGATAGCGAAGTTTCGGGTGTTTCCTGCCGGGGACCGGAATACCCGGAACAGAAATTTCCTGCGTCAGGGGAAAGCGGACAGTCTGTTTCCCCAAACGGAATGTTTCTGAAAGAAAGCCGGGACGCTCCCCAAAAAAATTTTTGGAAGGTATCAGATGGCTTCGTTTTTTCTGAAGAAATATCCGCTCAATCCCACCAGGCACAGGGATACGGATGCAAGGATCCCCAGATCGAGAATAAGGGAAAATTCCGAAAACCCGATCATAACGCCCCGGAGGGCATCCACTCCGTAGGTCAGGGGATCGATGTAGGAGAAGATCCGGATTGGCGCCGGCAGGTTTGCCACCGGAAAAAGCGCACCGGAGAGCAGGAAGACCGGAAAGACGATAAAATTAATTATCAGGTTGAATCCGTGCAGGTCCTTCAGAAACGAGGAGATTGTCAGCCCGATACTGATGAAAATTACCGTTATGAGCACCATGATGCCGACAGCCGCAAAAATTTCAGGAACGCCCGGCAGGTGAAACCCGAGGAAGAGCGAGAGGATCATGATCATTACCGCCTGGATGATTGCTGTCGTGGAGCCACCGGCAATCATGCCAAGTACGATGGACGTGCGGCTCGCCGGAGTCACCATGACCTCTTTGAGGAATCCGTACTGGCGATCCATAATAACGCCCATCCCGGAATATGCAGAGGAGAAAAGGAGCGTCATGCCCACCATTCCCGGAACAAAGTACTGGATGTATCCGAGGGATTCCGGAATCCCCGGGATATCGACCCTGCGGAACCCGAGGCCCATGAAAACCAGCATAAACACCGGCATGGCAATCGCCCCGAAAATCCGCGATTTGGCACGTACGTATTTGATCATCTCCCGGAGCCAGAGGACATATATTGCATTCGGCTGGATCACCGCATCATCCTCCTTCTCCTGTTCTCCCGCATAGCGGAACGGCGCGAACCGTCCTCTTCGCGGATAGCGGAACCTGTGAGATGAATGAACACGTCTTCCAGGCTCGGCCTGCGGATATTCACGGACCGGATGGTGACACCGGATCCCTGGGCAAGATGGAAGAGTTCCGGCAGGGTCTCTTCCCCGTTTGCAATTGTGAGCATGAGTTCTCCCTCGTCAGAATCAATTTCCCGGACCCAGTCTTTCTCCTTAAGGCCGGAAAGGAATGATTCCGACGGGGTGTTTATCTGCAGAATGACCCGGTCCCCCTGGTAATTGCTCTTGAGGCCATCGGGCGTATCGAGCGCTATGATCTTCCCGTGATCGATAATTGCAATCCGATCGCAGAGATAATCCGCTTCTTCCATGTAATGCGTCGTCAGAATTACCGAAGTTTTGTATTCCCGGTTGAGTGTCCGGATATACTCCCAGATGGTTCTCCGGGTCTGGGCATCGAGCCCGAGGGTAGGTTCGTCAAGGAAGAGAACCTGGGGATGATGGATAAGGCCGCGCGCAATTTCCAGCCTCCGTTTCATGCCTCCCGAGTAATATTCAACGATAGTGTCGGCTTTCCCGGTGAGCTGGACGACATCCAGGACTTCGGAGATCCTTTTTTTCCGTTCCGATGCCCCGATGTTATACATCATCGCATGGAACTCAAGGTTTTCCCGGCCGGTCAGCCCCATGTCCAGGGAAGGGTCCTGGAAGATTATCCCGATGGTATTGCGCACCTGGCCGGGTGCTTTTTTAATGTCGAACCCGGCAATTTCTGCGCTGCCGGAGGTTGGAGTAAGCAGGGTGGTGAGCATATTGAGAATCGTGGTTTTTCCGGCACCGTTCGGCCCCAGGAGCCCGAACACTTCCCCGGGCGCAACCGTAAACGACACGTTGTCTACGGCAATCAGATCGTCGAACTTCTTTGTCAGTTCATGGACGTGTATCGCACTCATGGGAGAAATCCGGGGAAACAGGTATCTTTTATCAGAATCCAGCCCGCAGGAGAGACGCGCCCCGCATGTTCCGGAAGGGATGTACGGACTTTCCCGGACTGAATCCCCGGCCGCACCTGATATCCGGAGGATGCCTCTTCCGGGGAAAAACAGGGGGATCAGCCGGCCGGTCTGGACCTGCGGGAAAGGGGATACCGGATACCCGGCCGGGATATCGGGATTGCCGTGACAGAGCAGCGACCAGGACTAACCGACCCGGGCCCTGATATTTTCCACGACCTCTGAAACGGCAGGGTAACCCGCCGGGAGCTCCCGCCCTTCGAGTCCTGCGGCAAGAAGAGCCGGGTTCTGCATAAATTCCCCGATGATCCGGTCCGTATCCGGAATGGCATTCCGGACCGTCAGTGAAGTTTCGGCATCGGTCTTGTTCAGGACGTAAAAGAGCGGGACATCGATCGTTCCCGCCATTCCGGAAACCATGCCGGCAAGATGGATCGATTCGTACGACGGGTCAATGACCATCACGATGGCATTGCATACCTTGTCAATCCCGCGGCCGAAATGTTCGATGCCTGCCTCCGTATCGATAAGGACAATGTCATTCGGATTAAGGGTCAGCCCGGACAGGAACTGCTTGGCAAGAACCCCCATCGGACATGCGCATCCTTCCCCTGCTTCATGAATTTTCCCGATTGCAACCAGCTGCACGCCATTCGTTCCGGAAACATATTCCCGGGGGATGGTATCGATCGTCCAGGAACAGCTCACCGGAGGGGAATCCGGAGAAGCCTTGTTCTGTCGCGCATCCCGGAATCCTTCCATCATCTTTCTCTTTCCGCCAAAAAACCCGAGAAGATCTTTCGGCGCTCCGGTCCCCAGGAGGCGATGCAGCCCGGCATTCGATTCATCGGTGTCTACGACAAGTACCTGCCGTCCGAGGCCTGCATAATGCCTTGCAAGAAGTGCTATTAACGTACTCTTTCCGGATCCGCCTTTTCCGCAAACGATCAGTTTCATCGAAAATACTCTCCCTGACGCTCATAAATACTACTTGTTATGAATAGTGTCATTACAAAGTATGAATCATAGATATCCTTCTTGTACTTTATAAGTGATTTGATTTCTTCCGTAGTTTTCACCTGCTCCGAATTCCTGCCTGGTCATCCCCGGCGGCCTGACATCAGTAAACGGTGCGCTTCTGCACGAACTCTCTTCGATTCCGGTCATCGCCAACTCGGCACGGCTGATCGGAATGAAATGATCCGGAAGTCATGGGTATCTGATGGTATATCCCGGACCCGTCCGAAAAGAACGGGTGGAAAGTAAAATGAGAAAAATCATAACTTGGTAAGATAAAGTGTATGACATATGGCTGATATTGTAATAACTAGAAACTGTCTGGGTGTTACGGCTTGCTGAAAATACTGCAACCGATGCGGGCACCCTGCATGAGACTGAAGAACGGATGATCGGATTGAAGCTGTTCGTACCGGAAGAAAAGATAAAACCACCGTTCTGATCGTTCCATGCTGCACAACACCACTATCACCGGAGGTGCGTTCCGGCTGGGGTCCGTACTGAGCTGCCGGATAAAGGAGAAATTCAATGGTTTGCACCGGTTATCCGGGCTGCTGCGATTCTATAGCGAAGGTTATAAGGGATATCTTCTTGCGCTCCTTGTCCTGAGCGTGCTGTCTGGTCTCCTGGAGACCTTCCAGATCGTCCTTTTGTATCCGATCATGAATGCGACCATCGATTTCCAGGGCCCGGATATCGCGATATTCGAACCGTTCTACATGGCAGTGCGGAACTGGTTTTCGCTGCCGGATATCGTACTATTCTCTATCCTGTTCATCCTGCTCGTTCTGCTCACGTTTGTCATAGGTCTCGTATACAGTTACCTCTCCTTCCACTTCACGAAAAAGGTGATCATAAAAACGAAACGGACGATCTTCGATAAACTCATCCGGAACGATTACCAGTATTATGTGGAAAACAAACGGGGGGATATCCTCTATAATGTGATAACCGCCCCCTCGGAAGTGCGGCATTTCCTGGAAACAGCCACTTCGATGTTCTCCGCAAGCATTGTCGTGGTCACCGTCCTTGGCACCCTGTTTTTCGTATCGATGACCGCAGTGATCCTGCTTCTCGGGGGCGGGCTCCTTTTTATTCTGGTCGTCAGGATGATCGGGAAGAAATTCTCGTTCCGGCTGGGCAGGCTCCACATGCGGTCCATGCAGTCCGAGAACGAGGTACTCAGCGGGTATGTAACCGGGCTGCGGCAGATCCGGTCCGTCAACGGCGATGAGTACTGGAAGAAGAAATACAATCGGGCGCTTGACGAGTACTGGGATAAATATATCCGGCTCAGTTTCTTCCGGCAGCTGCCGGGTGCGACGCTCCAGTTTTTGTTCCTGGTGGGAATTGCGGCTTTGGTGATATCTTTTTACTACCTGTACCAGGAAAAATTCCTGTTCATCATTCCCCTGATGGGTACATTCGTCTTCTCAGCGATGAAAGTCATCCCCCGGCTCGCCATGCTCAGCAACCAGTACATGGGGATCATGGACCAGTGGCCGAACCTGGATACGATCTACCAGTTCCTGAACGATACGCGCTACCATACGATCAGGAACGGGACACGGAGATTCGACACGCTTTCATCGGATATCCTCTTTGACGATGTGAAGTTCTCGTATTATTCTGACCAGAAACTGATAGAAGGTCTGCATCTGTCCATCCAGAGGAACCGGGTTACCGCCCTCGTCGGCCATTCCGGTTCCGGCAAATCGACGCTCGTCTCCCTGCTTCTCCGCTATTACGATGTGCAGGCCGGGAGCATTTTCCTGAACGGACACGACCTGCGGGAATACGACCGGGAGACCTTCCTGCAGAAGGTCGGATACGTGAGCCAGGATACGTTCATTTACAATGCGACCATCCGGGACAACATCACGTTCGGAGGGGACTATACGGAAAAGGAGATTGTCGAATCGGCAAGAAAAGCCAATATTCATACGTTCATCGAGGAACTGCCCGATACGTACGACAGTATCGTAGGAGACCAGGGGATCAAGTTGTCAGGGGGGGAAAAACAGAGGATCGCTATCGCCCGGGCGCTCGTACGGAACCCGGAGCTGCTCGTCCTTGACGAGGCGACCAGTAACCTCGACAACGAATCCGAGGCGATAGTCCAGGCTTCCATCAACACCATATCTGAGAATATCACCACCTTCATTATTGCCCACCGGCTCTCGACAATCCGGAAAGCCGACACGATTTACGTTATGAGCAGGGGAAAGATCGTGGAAAGCGGGAACCATGAGGGCCTGATGGAGAAGAAAGGGCTGTACTTCGAGTTATACGAATCAGAGCCGTGAAATACCCGGGATCGCGTACGGCTTGGGAACCGTATATCTCTGCCGGAGAGGCCGGGCACTGCGGCTGGCGGTACGGAACTGCAAAGGGCAGGGATCCGGCAGATTCGGAAAAACCGGGGAACCGGGCCGGCCCATGTCGGTACCGGTTCCGTTCCAGGTATCAGGAACCCGGCTCATCCGCCTTCGGACAGTCTATCTCGGAAGCATGCGGTTTGATATCGAGAACCGGTGTCCCGTCCAGGGCATCCAGGCCCCTGACCCTCACGATACGGCCCTCTATCCCGAGGAGGTCCACGAGGGAAAGGCTGATCGGGTTGGGCCGGTTCGGGGACCGTGTGGCAAATACCCCGTGCTCGGTAGGGTTGTGGGGCGGTGTGGCACGGAGGACCGAGCGGTCCGACCGGTCAAACCAGCAGAGGACAAAGAGATGTTTTTTCTCTTCGACCCTGAAGAGGCCGGGAAGATACTCTTCGTTCATGATAATCTCGGAGATCGTATCTCTCAACCTGCCCTGCCGGGGCGCGTCCCCTCTCACTTTATAGGGGGACGATACGTAGCCGATTGGATTGAGTTCTACCTGCATACTCTTACCTCCCGCTGGGAACGGGGACTACTGTCGGGGTGCGCCTGCGGGTATCCCGTCCGGTTCAGGGCCGGAAGAAGGGAACGGTGCGGACTCTGCATCCCGTCCGGATAATCCGCAGGGCGGGACTGCTCCGGAATGAGCCCCGGTTTTCCCGGGGCAAATCCCCGGTTTCCGGACCGGTGTTCGCCCAGGCGATTCATTGGTTCATGTGGTATTGTCATACTCAGTTCTCCCGGACAGGAATTGATCCTGAACGTCACCGGTTCTGAATAGTTCCGAATCTTCCCTCCTGCATGCGGAGCCGGAATTTCCGGGCCGTATTCGTCATCACCGGTCGGATTTCCCGTTCCCTGCGGTTATCTTCAGTTCCCCATCCCGGGGCAGGGAAAAATTCCTGAAGTTCCTGCCACCTTCAGGGGAAGACGGGTCCACCCGTTGCAGGGATGGCAGGAGCCCCTCATTCCGGCCGGCAACCGGATCTTCCGTCCCGATCACAGAGGTTCTCATGTCCTGGTAAGCGACACTTTCTCAAATCCCGTGTTGTTGCAGTTGGCATTGATCCTGCCAAACACCGGTTCCCCCACAAACATCGTGTAGATCTCGTCTGCTTTCTCCTTGGGATCGATGTCCGTGAACCGGTCGGGATAGACGATTTTCCCTATGAAGTAGGAATCGGCAAGTATGGTGTCGAGATTGGAACTGCGGTAATTGTAGGGAAGGGTCGCATACACGTTCCCGTTTTTCACGGCCTTCATATCGGAAAAAACCTGACTCCGGATATCCTCAAAACCGCTGATCTCATCCTGGACGCCCAGGGTCCCGGCATCAATGAAGATATAGTCCGGATCCGCGTATATCAGCCCCTCTTTCGAGAGCTCTGCGGTCTGGAGAACCGATCCATTCGCGACATTTTTCACATGGTCCCACAGGAAGGGGGGATACGCGGACTGCGTGGACATAAGGCCGTGCGATCCGCTGTAGGAGAGGCCACCGATAAAAGCGGTCTTCTGCTCGGATTCCGGGATATCCTTTGTGCGGTTATCGAGATCGGCGATTGCGGCATCGATGTAGACTGTCAGCTGTTCGGCCCGGTCTTCTTTCCCCAGGATCCTGCCCATGAGCCGGAACGAATCGTACATCTCTGCCCGGCCCTCTTCCGTGGCATACGATCCTGACGTTACTGCGACCACGGGGATTCCGGTCTTGGCCTGCATCGTATCTGCCGGGGAGATCGAGTCCCCGGTCTGGTTGTTCACGTATCCCATCATGAATATCAGCTGCGGGCTGAGCGCGATGATCTGCTCGAGGTTCGCATTATTGTTGGCAGATCCGATGAGGGAGAGGTTCGCGAACTGGGGGTTTGCGAGGGTGTAGGAACGGGTATCCCGGGACGTCGCGGTTGTCGAGTTCGGTTTGTCTCCGCTGTCCACCCCGATAAGGGCATCCGCTGCATCGATGTACACAAGGTACCGGACACACGGCCCTCCTGCAGAGCAGACGACTCTCGTAGCAGGGGACGGGATGGAAACGGTTCTCCCGTACCCGTCCGTCAGGGAAGTTACCGCTGATCCGGATGAAGTATTATCCGGGGGACTCGTGCCGGTACATCCGGCTGCCGCCAGAAAAACGATCAGGATAGTACCAAACAGGATGACCAGGGAATAATTTGTCCTCGTACCCATAGGGATATATTCGCAATAATTCTTAAAAAAATACGATCATTTTATTTTTTCGTATGATGTTCCGGAAAGAGTATCGCACTCAGGGGCCGTCCCGGACTGGGTGGAGCGGAACCGGGCATTTCCCGGGGGATTTCGGAAGCGCATGACTCCTTCCGGAAATGCCCCGATCCGGAAAATTTTTCCTTCTCCGGCCCGGCCGCACCGGTAGCGGTGGATTTTCCCGCGCCAGCCGTTACGAGAGGGGTACTTTTTCAAAGCCCAGGTAGTTACACCTGGCATTCAGCCGATCAAAGACCGGTTCTCCGACAAACATCGTGTAGATCTCATCCGCCTTGACCTTGGGATCGATGTCCGTAAACCGGTCCGGGTACACGGTTTTTCCCACGAAGTAGCCGTCCACCAGCTGGGTTTCGAGGTTGGTCATGCGGCTGGTATAGGGCAGGGTGGTATAGACATTCCCGCTCTTCACCGCTTTCATATCCGCAAACACCGGACTCCTGATATCGTCGATCCCGCTGATCTCGTCCTGGACGCCCAGGGTTCCGGCATCAACGAAGATGAACTCCGGATCCGCATAGATCAGGCCTTCCTTGGAAAAGTCCGCACCCTGGATACCGGATCCATTGGCGACGTTCTTCACGTGGTTCCAGACAAACGGCATGTATTCTGACTGGGTCGAAAGGAGCCCGTGCGCCCCGCCATGGGAAAGCCCCCCGACGAAAGCGGTCTTCTGCCCGGATTCCGGGATATCCTTTGTCCGGTTATTGAGATCGGCGATTGTGGCATCAATGTAGGCTATCAACTGCTCGGCCCGGTCTTCCTTCCCGAGAACTTTGCCGAGAAGACGGTACGTGGCATACATCTCCTCTTTGCTTTCATCCGACTGGAGGGAGCCCGTCGCCAGGGAAATGACCGGAATTCCGGTCTTGGTCTGCATGGTATCGGCAGAGGAGAGTGCCTCGCTGGACTGGTTGGATGCCGATCCCATGGTGAAGATGACCTGGGGTTTGAGAGCGATGATCTGTTCGAGACTTGCTGAGTTACTGGAGGATGAGCCGGTGTAGGGCAGATCGGCGAACTGGGGATTGGCAATAACATATGCCCGGTTGTCCCCGGTCGTCGCATTATAGTGCTCCCCGCTCTCCACGCCGACGAGGGTATCCGCTCCGTCCAGGTACACCAGGTACCTGACACAGGTCCCCCCCGAGGAGCAGACGACTTGGGTAACCTCGTGCGGTATCGTGACGTTACGGCCGGAAGTATCCGTTATCGTCCGCATCTGGGACGCATCGGTGCTGTTTTCCGAGGGTGCGCTGGTGCACCCGGGTGTTACGACAAAACCCAGGACAAGAAGAAGCGTGAGGAAAAAAATCCAGTTCACCGGTTTTCTGATCATGCAGTACTCCGGGAATTCCCTCAAAAAAATCGGATTGTTTTTGTTTTTTGTAAAACCTGATACTACTGGACAATATGAACGTATGCCAAACGATATGCAGGACTGCGGTTCACCACCGGTTCCCTGCATATGTTCCGGGCGGGCGCCCGAAAGAGTACTCCCGTGCATCAGATCCTCCTCCCTTTCCCGGAGCGCACCGGTATGCGGGACAGGGGAATGATGAACGGAATATCTTCGGATGTCCTGACATTTGCCCGGATACCGTACACCGAGGCCAGGTTTTCACCGGTTAATACTTCGCCCGGCGGGCCTGCTGCCACAATCGTTCCCCGTTTCATCATCACGATGGTATCGGAGTACCTGGCTGCCATGTTGAGGTCATGGATTGCGACGATCGCGGTAAGGTCCCGCTGACGCACGAGTGTCCTGATGACGTCCATCACATCGATCTGGTGCCAGATATCGAGGTTGCTGGTAGGTTCGTCCAGGAGGATTATCCCGGTCTCCTGGGCGAGTGCGCGTGCAATGAGGACTTTCTGCTGCTGGCCGCCGGAGAGTTCGGTGAATGGCGAAAGGGCGAGTTCTTCCAGGCCGAGAAGCCTGAGCACTGCCCAGACGATTTCATCGTCCTGTGAGCCCCCTCGCCATCCGAGATGGGGACGCCTTCCCATGAGTACCACATCAAAAACGGTATTCGGGAATACCCGCAGGGAATTCTGGGGAACATACGCGATCGTTTTTGCCAGGGTGACCCGCGGCATTTTGGCGAGATCGCACCGGTCGACCGAGACAGTTCCCTCCTGGGGGAGAAGGATCCGGTCGATGCATTTAATCAGGGTCGATTTTCCGGAACCGTTCGGCCCGACGACACTCACAATCCTGCCATCCCCGACTTCGAGGCAGAGGTTGCGGAGAACATCGGTACTGTGGTACCGGAACGAGAGATCGTTTACTGATAACTTTATGATCATGACCAGTATTCCCTCCGTTTGCCTCTCAGGATGAGGTAGAGGAAGAATGGCACCCCGATCATCGACATAACGATTCCTGTCGGAATTGTAGTTGGTGCAAGGAGGTTCACGGAGATGGCGTCCGCAAAGAGGAGGAGGGCAGCTCCGAGCCCTCCTGCGGCAGGAATAAGATACCGGTGATCGCTGCCGAGTATCATGCGCCCGATATGGGGTGCAACGAGCCCGATGAACCCGATGACCCCGACAAATGCCACGAGGACCGAGACGAGGAGGCTCGATACCACCATGATGAAGACCCGCACATGGCCGGCGTCGACACCCATGCTCTTTGCACTTTCGTCCCCGACGGTCATCAGGTTGAGGTCCCAGGCTTTGCTGTAGAGAAGGGGGATGCAGATTACCGCCACGATTCCGAGCAGGAGGATGCTGTGCCAGTTGAGGCCGGAGATGCTTCCCATCCCCCATACGGACATGAGACGGAGCTGGTCGTCGTTTGCGATGTAACTGAAGAACTGGTTCGTTGCCTGGAACAGGTAATTGATCGCAATACCGGCAAGTATCATCGTTTCAGAGGTTGCGCCTTTTATTCCCGAGAGGCCGATGATGACTCCCGAGCAGATAAGTGCGAAGAGGAAAGCATTCCCGATCAGGAAATAGGGGCCTCCGAGGATGGTAACTCCCAGGACCGCTGCAAGGGACACCCCAAACTGGGCTCCGGCTGAGATCCCGAGGGTGAAGGGGCTTGCCAGCGGGTTTTTCAGGACCGCCTGCATAACGCAGCCGCAGATCGCAAGACCGAATCCTACGATGATTGCTCCCAGGATGCGGGGAAGCCGGATCTGCAGGACGACATTTTCCATGGATTTGCCGATGGAAAAACAGCCCGGGATCAACCTGTTGATCAGGATTCCGTAGACTTCGGGGACCGTAATGGGCATCGGGCCGATTGTTATGATCACCCCCACAGCGAGGATGAGGAGAGTGGCCAGGGCAAGGAGGAAGAGCACTTTTTTCCAGACGGACTGGGCGTGAGCCTCTTCGATTTTGCTGATCTTTCCGGTCCTGGTTTTTTTCCCGGTGTCCCAGGCCTTTCCCGGAGCCGTCCCCCCCCTCCGCACGGACTTCACCGGTCCAGTGCCTTTACGCAGCCGAGTGTCGTGCCAAGGGTATCAGTGCCATTCGTAACCACGATGAGATTCCGCTCCTTGGCAATTTCGGAGAGCGTCTGGAATTCACGGAGTTTGAGGGCGACCGGTGTTTTTTCGTAGAGGTCCGCCGCCTCGCACATCCGCGCTGAAGCCTGGTATTCCCCGTCGGCCAGGATGATCCGGGCCCGCTTTTCCCGTTCGGCTTCGGCCTGGCGCGCGATTGCACGGAGCATGTTCTCCGGAAGGGAGATATCCCGTATGGTCACGATATCCACCTGGATACCCCATGGTTCCGTTACGCTCTCAAGCGTCTCCTGGATTTTCTGGTTCAGGGAATCCCGGACCGAAAGGATGGTATCCAGCTCGTTCTGCCCGAGGACATCCCGGAGGGTGGTCTGGGCGATGAGCGCGGTTGCCGCTTCATAGTCCTCGACTTTGACTATTGCGAGGCCCGCGTTGGTTACGTGGTAATAGATGATGGCGTCGACATCGACGCTGATGTTGTCCCGGGTGACGATGGTCTGCTTGGGGACATCCAGCTGCCTGACACGGAGGTCGACCCGGACGATGCGGTCGATAAAGGGTATGATCAGGAATATGCCGGGTCCTTTTACCCCGTCGAGCCGCCCGAGCCTGAATACCACTGCCCGCTCATACTGGCGCATCACCTTGACAGAGAGGATGATGAGTACGGCAAGAACCACCAGCAGGATCACCGCTGCAGCGATCTCGATCAGGGACATGGGTATTCCTCACCTTTTCCGGATACTGCCGGATCATTTGTATTCATGTAATTACCGTTAGTAAGAATCTTTAAAAATATGATCTTTTCTTCCTATTCTTATGATATTTTATTAAAAATAGTAAATTATTTTCATTACAGTTCCGAGGAATTGCAGAAAATCCGGCTATTTTTTCGGTTGATTTCGTTCCGGAATGACACCCTGCAGGATGACCGGAATTCCCGCCGGCCCCTTAGGTATCCCGCCAGAAGAGAGTCCGTTATCCGGCCGGGGCAGCCCGCATACCGGGCTTACGAAGGGTACCTATGGATCATATTTTTTAGGAAATCCGGTAATGAATCGTGATACTGATAAAGCGGGAGGTAGAATATGCCGGGATGAATCCGGGGTTTTTGTAATGGCGCCTGTCATCGAGACGTTCGATCTGACCAGGCGGTTCGGATCAAACACCGCGGTCGATGCGATAAACCTCCGTATCGAACGGGGCGAAGTGTTCGGACTGCTCGGGCCGAACGGGGCGGGAAAATCCACCCTGCTGTCCATGCTCTGTACCATCTTAAGGCCCACCTCCGGGACGGCCCGGGTCGATACCTTTGATATCATCAGGGAATCTGCACAGGTCAGAAAATCTATCGGGATCGTCTTCCAGGACCCGAGTATCGATGCAGACATGACCGCGCTGGAAAACCTCCGGATGCATGCCGACCTGTACGATGTTCCCTTGTCCGAACAGGATGCACGGATCGCGTCGGTCCTTGAACTGGTCAGGCTGGAGGATAAAGCGGACGATTTCGTGCACACGTATTCCGGGGGGATGCGGAGGCGGCTGGAGATCGCCCGGGGGCTCCTCCATTACCCGAAAGTGCTTTTCCTCGATGAACCGACCATCGGCCTCGACCCCCAGAGCAGGGAACACATCTGGGAATATATCCGGAAGATCCGGAAACAGAAGGACATGACGATCATCCTTACCACCCATTATATGGAGGAAGCGGACCGGCTCTGCGACCGCATCGCCATCATCGATCGCGGAAGGATCGTCGCTCTCGACCACCCCACGGCACTGAAACAGGGGCTCGGGGGAGATACGGTCATCCTGAAGACCGGGGTGGGCAGTGACCTCCGGGACCTGTTACTCGCAGGCCGTATCTCGGAAGACGTGACCGTCATTGACGGGGAAGTGAAGGCAGTCGTCCGGAATGCCAACGTGATCCTCCCGCAGATTATCGAGTGCGCCTCCCGGGCAGGCATCCGTATCGATTCCGTATATCTCAGCCATCCCGACATGAACGACGTGTTCCGCCATTATACGGGAAATGAGATGCGGCATGACGGCGTGAAGGAGCATTTCGGACGGGTGGCGATGATGCGGAGGCACCGGAGATGAGCGAATGGAGGGGCATATCCACGCTCTGGCGTCGGGAAATCAAAAAATTCCTCCGGGAAAAACCCCGGCTTCTCAATGCGTTCTGCCAGCCGCTGCTCTGGCTGTTCATCTTCGGGACGGGAATGAGGTTCTCCCCTGCGGTATCCGGATACAATTACCAGGAGTTCATCTTTCCGGGACTGGTATGCCAGGCGATGCTGTTTACTGCGATGTTCCTGGGGGTATCGGTGATCTGGGACAGGGAATTCGGTTTTCTCAAGGAGATCCTGGTTTCCCCGGTCTCCCGGTCGTCCGTCTTTTTGGGAAAAATGCTCGGCGTAAGCACGGATGTCATGTTCCAGGGCATCATCATTTTCCCGTTCGCGTTCCTGATAGGCGCACATATCGATCTCGCCATTTTCCTGCAGGCACTGCCTGTCATGCTGCTGATAAGCGCAGGCCTTGTCTGTATCGGGCTGACCTTTGCCAGCCTGCTGAAGAGTTTCGAAGGGTTCGGGCTTATCCAGACGTTCATCAACCTGCCGATGTTCTTCCTGAGCGGGGCGCTCTTCCCGCTTTCGACCGTTCCGGACTGGCTGCTCTGGATCAGTTATGCAAATCCCCTTACGTACGGTGTCGACGCGCTCAGGTCTATCATGATGGGCTCCGCATGGATCCCTCTCTTCCCGATGCCTGTGGACATCGGAGTGCTCATCGCGTTCGATGCGGTCATGTTCTTCCTGGGAACCTATGTATTCGGCAGGACGGAATGAAAAACCGGGCCATCGGGTTTTACGGGAAACGGAATCTTTCACCGGTATCCGGGAGGTAAAACGACTGTTTCCCGGGATCCTGAGAGTCGTACGCAGGGTCTCCCCATCACCCGGCGCGGTCTCTTCCGGGAAGATCCTGGAATTCCGATGGAAAGAAGAACAGCGCAACCCCCCCGAAGGAAGAAGTCATTCCCGGTACATCTTCGCGAGCGGATCTTTTCTATCGGGAAACATTGCGGCAAAGGGATCGGATTTCCCGGTGTCCGTGACCGAGCAGTAATGCATGGCCCGGTCCGATCCGATCATCATCAGGGGCCGGGCAGTTCCGACATTCCATGAACCGTCGGGATTGAAGATTTCGTCCGCTGCTTCGAGATGCACGACTTTGCCGATGAGGAGAATGTACTGCGGTTCCTCGTAGATGGTCTTAAGCGTGCATTCCATCCAGGCGTAGCAGCCCCGGATCCCCGGGGGCCTGACGACCACGGACGGTTTCTCTTCAAGGCCTGCCAGTTCGAATTCGTCCGCATCGGGCGGGGAGTACTTTGCCGTGGGAATCACGGCGCCGATCTGCCCGGTCCCTGCCAGGTTTATCACGAATTCCCCGGTTTCCCGGATGTTGTCGAGCGTATCTCTCTTCTTTCCCGTAGCCACGCAGACCAGGTCCAGCGGCCGGAGGACCGGCATCACGCACGAGTAGGGGGCGATGTTCCGGACCCCGGACCTGCTGATCGTTGAGATGAAGGTCACCGGGAGCGGCATCAGGGATTCCCTTTTGAATGGTTTCAGGATCATGTCAGTTCACCTTCCGGGCCGGAACCGGATTCCAGGGAAAATCCACCGGATTTCCCCGGGTCGTTCCCATCGTGAGTATGGCAACAGAGCCCGATCCTGGATCCGACCAGGCGTTTCGTATATTCTTCGCAGGGGGTCAGCATCACATCGTGGGCGTTTCCGGTCTCCACGATCTTTCCCTGGTTCATTACCGCTATCCTGTCGGCAATTTTCAAGGTGAGGGTGAGATCGTGGGAGATGTAGATCATCGCAAACCCCCGCCGGTTCTGCAGGCCTTTGAGGAGCCGCAGGACGTTTGCCGCGGTCGAGACATCGAGTGCCGACGTGATCTCATCGGCTATCAGTAGCTTGGGTTTCATGACGATGGCACGGGCGAGCGCCACCCGCTGCCGCTGGCCGCCGCTCAGTTCCCCGCAGTATTTTTCCAGGAACTGGTCTTTCGACGGAAGCCGTACGAGTTCGAGCGCCTCTTTTACAAGGCCAAGCCGTTCATCAGGTTTTCCGATCCCGTTGACATCGAGGGGTTCTCTGACTGCGTCCTTCACGGTGAACCGGCTGCTGGTGGAACTGAACGGGTCCTGGAAAACGATCTGGATGCCCCCGAACCTGTGGCCGTTATTTCCCCCGTGGACTTTCCCCTCCCGGAACCCGACGTCTCCATTATCCGGGGGAAGGATTCCTGCCAGGAGGTGGGCGAGGGTGGATTTCCCTGACCCGGTCTGTCCGACAATTGCGAGGACTTCCCCTTCGCAGACTTCCAGGTCCACGCCGTCTACGGCAGGTAGGATCTTCCTGTCCGGAAGCGTATAGTGGTACCGGAGCCCTTCTGCTTTCAGGAGGATTGCGATGCCTCCCCGGTGGCAGGCGATCTCCCGGCCGTCCCCGCAGGATTGCAGCACGGGAGAAGTGTTCCTGCAGATGTCGAGAGACTGCGTGCATCTCCTGCTGAAGGGACAGCCTTCGTGGGTTTCGCCGGCAGGGGATTCTCCCGGTATGCCCCAGAGATCTTTGTAGATGAAGATGTCCGGTGTCGCATGGACGAGACCCCGGGTATAGGGATGCCGGGGGGAGTTCAGGATATCCAGGGTCGGGCCGGCTTCCACGATCCTGCCCGAGTACAGGACGATCAGGCGGGATGCCAGCGACGATACGAACGAGATATCATGGGATATCACGATCATGCTGTACCCGTAGGTCTTCTGCAGGCCGGCCAGCAGCTCCCGGATCTCTTTTCGCGTGAAAGCATCGAGGGCTGAGGTGACTTCGTCCAGGATCAGGAGTTTCGGGTTGCAGGAGAGCGCCATTGCAAGCAGCACCCGCTGGCGCATGCCCCCCGAGAGCTGGTGGGGATAGGTGTTCATCCAGGCAGGATCGAGGCCCACCAGCCGGAACAGTTCCCTGCACCGGATTTCCGCTTCCTTCTCCGGGACGGAACTGTGTTTCAGCAGGGGCTCGATAACCTGGTTTCCCACGGTCAGTACCGGGTTGAGCACCTCGAGGCCATTCTGGAATACGATGGCGATGTCCTTCCAGCGGACCCGGTCCATCTCCTGCTCTGGAAGCGATGAAAGGTCCGTCCCGTTATAGTGGATTGTTCCGGACACCCGGGCTGATTCGGGCAGGATCCGCATGATGCTGAGCGCAAGGGTGGTCTTTCCGCTTCCCGACTCCCCCACAACCCCGATGATCTCGCCGTGCCCGACCGTAAGGGAAATCCCTTCGACCGCCTTTACCACGCTCTTTTCCGTGGTGTAATGGCATTTCAGGTCCCGGATTTCAAGGACTGCCATCATGCCCCCCCGTTCTTTCTGAGTCTTGGGTCCAGTACCTGCTCTAGGTCCCTGCTAATGAACGCGAGGCAGAGAAGCAGGAATATGAGTGCGAAGAGCGGCGGCAGGAGCCACCACTGCCAGAATGGCGTGAAATAGATGGAACGGAACCCGGTTGCGTAATGGAGCATCATCCCCCAGCTTTTTGAGGTCGGATCCCCCAGGCCGAGGAACGCGAGCCCGGTTTCTGCAATGATCGCGTAGGATGTGATGCTGATGATGAGTACAAAGAGGATGGGCAGCACCTCGGGCAGGATATGGCGCCGCACCAGGTAGCAGGGCCCCGCTCCGAAATTCCGGGCTGCGGTGATGTAGGTGTTGCTCTTGATCGAGAGGGTCTGGGACCTGCTGATCCTGGCAGGTTTCGCCCAGCTGAAGAAGACAAGGATCACGATGACATTTGCAATGCTGGGCCCCATGAATGCGGATATCACAACAAGGAGCGGGAAACTCGGCAGGGCCATGAGAACGTCGACCGTCCGCATGAGCAGCTGGTCCGCCGCACCGCCAAGGTATCCCGCGAGTATTCCCAGGGCGCCTCCCCCGAGGCCTGCGATGCATGCCACCGCGAGGCCGATGAAGATGCTCATGCGTGCGCCGTAACAGATCTGGGCCCAGATGTCCATGCCGAGTTCGTCCGTACCGAGCAGGTGGGCCGCGCTCGGGGGTTCGAGGGATTTTCCAGTGATCTTTTCCGGGGGATACCCGGATAACAAGGGAGCAAACACCGCGATGAGGATGATGAGGGAAACCCCGCATATCCCGATCTTCCCCTCCGTGCTGAACCGGGAGAACGTCTTTCCCAGGTGATAGAACATGTCCCGGAAGAACGACAGGATCTGCAGGTTTTGGGTATACGAGATGAACCGGGTCGTCATGGCAGTCACCTAGTCGGCAGCCCTGGGATCCAGGCGTGCGTATACGCGGTCGACAATCAGGTTGCAGAGGAGAATTGAGACTGCAACGACCAGGAGGATTCCCTGGATCAGCGGATAATCGCGGCCGACGACGGCGCTCCGGAGCGTCGATCCTATCCCGGGATAGCTGAACACGCTCTCGACAAGGATTGCCCCGCCCATGAGCATCCCGATCATAAAACCCGTCCTGGTCACGACCGGGAGGAGGGCATTCCGGAGTGCATGCCGGGTCCACACCGTCTTTTCCCCGAGCCCTTTGGCGCGGGCGGTCCTGATATAGTCCTTGGTGGAGACCGTGATCAGGGTGTTCCGCGTAAGGAGATAGACCCCGGTCAACTGCGCAAGGGAGAGTGTCAGTACCGGGAGGAACGCGTGGTACGCGATGTCCCCTGCCTGGTCCAGGACGCTGGTGTAGTGGGCGAACGGGGTGACGGCTCCTGCCAGGGGGAAGAGCCGCAGGTATACGCCGAAAATGAGGAGGATGATGAGTCCCAGGAGAAACGAGGGGATCTCGGCGAATCCGATCAGGCCGGTCATCATGAGCCGGTCTGACCCGTGTTTCCGGTTCCGTGCTGAAAGGGTCCCGAGGAGAACCCCTGCAACGGTGCTGAGGGCGGTCGCGCAGAGGACGATCAGGATGGTCCAGGGTAGGTGGAGCAGGATGACCTGTATCACCGGCATCTTGTAATAGATGCTCTGGCCGAGATCCCCCTGTACGAGGTTCGAGAGGTATACTAGGAACTGTTCGGGAAGCGGGCGGTCCAGTCCGTAATAGCTGATGTAATACTCGCGCTGCTCTTCCGTCATGACCACGATGTCTTCTCCCTGGACATCGGAAGATGTGGTCGAGAACGGGTCCCCCGGCATCATCCGGGGGAGGAAGAAATTGAGCGCCAGGATCACGAGCAGGGTCAGTACGAACCTGAAGATGATCGCATGCCTGTCTTTTTCGTTCATCTCTCCTGGACCGTCCAGGCCATCATACCTATGAAGGTACCGGAATCGGACCCGAAGGTCCCGTTCTTCGCGGCGGTCTCGTAATATGCCCGGATCTTCTCCCTTGTTTCATCCGTGAAACTGCGGGTGCCCCCCAGGAAATCGATGGCTTTTTCTGCGGCTTCTTCCCAGTCCCGTTCGGGATTTCCTTTCATGTGGCTGAATTTTACGAGGGGACGGTACCCCCGGGTATAGAGATACATGAACGGGTACAGAAGTCCCGGGCCGTGGGCGTTCTCGCGGGGGGTTTCCCCAAGGATGTTGCGATAGATATCCCGGTATATCCCGTCGTTGCTTCGTTTGACGAAATTGCTGTAATAGCAGTACTCCCGCGAACAGGCAGTCATCCGGTCGAAGGTCTCCTGGTCGCGCACGCCGGGGGTCATGGAAGCGATGACGAGATCGAACCGGTTCCTGAACCCGAGCCTGTCGATATCGGCTGTCCACCAGGAACATTCCATCGGAGCGATGCTTAGGTCTTCTTCAGCTGCCGCGTCCCGGATCCGGTCGAGCATGGCGGTCGAGATGTCGAGTGCGGTCACTTCCGCTCCGGCCCGTGCAAGAGGGAGCGTGAGGGTGCCGGGCCCGCAGCCGATATCGAGAACCCGCGCACCTTCCGGCGAGAAGCCGGCTTCAGCGAGGAGACCCAGTACATCGTCCATCCGTTTCTGCCGTTTTTCTCCCGACATGTCCCGGGCGAAACGGTCCGACCGTTTGTTCCAGATCCCGGCAAGGGACGTATCGGTCAGCGTGTCCATGTTCTGTGCCGCGGCATTCCAGCATTCGGCCCAGCATGCGACCGTATCATCGTTCTGCTGCAATGCCTTCCCTCGTCAGATACGATAGTTTGCTCTGGGTGCGTGCATGGTGGTCGAACATGTTCATCCACCCGTCGTACTTCGATTTGCTCCAGGCGTCGTAGCTGGTGGTGTAGAGCAGGGGGATCGTCGGGACATCGTCTGCGAGTACCTGCTGCATCCGGTATACGATCATCTCCCGTTTTGCATCGTCCATCTCCGATATCTCTTCCGCTGCAAGGGTGTTGAGGGTCTCGTTATGGTAGCCCAGGACCTTTGCGAGAGGGGCAACGCCGCTTGAGGTCTGGTTCGCGGTGTCGCAGTAGCGGGTACGGAGGTAATCTGCATCCTGGCCCCATCCTCCGAAACCGCTCACGATCAGTTCGAAGTCGCCCTTCTTGAGGTTGGCATCACGGGATTTGCTCTCAAGGGCTTTTACCTGGACATCGATTCCTGCTTCGGCCAGCCGTGCCTTTACGAGTTCGCCGATCCGTACTTCGTCGCTCCCGAGGCTGAGCGTGTAGGACAATTTCGTCCCGTTCTTGTCCCGAATGCCATCGCCGTCCGTATCCTTCCACCCTGCCTCATCGAGGAGGGCATCTGCCTTTTCCACGTTATGGCTGTAGATGGTCTGGTTGGAATTGTACCAGATGTGGTCCTGCGGGAGGATTCCCATCATGCCCGGTTTTCCTGCGCCGCGCTGGATCTTTTCGACCAGTTCGTCCCGGTCGATGGCATAGGCAAATGCCTGCCGGATCCGGTTGTCTTTCAGTTCAGGGCACTTGTTCATGTTGAAATAGAATTCATATCCCCAGAACGCAGGCTGCTGCACGAGCCGGATATTGGTGTTGTTCTCGAACCTCCCCAGGGTGTCCGGGGTTATGCTGGTAAAGTCGATATCTCCCTGCTCGAAGGCAATCAGATCGTCGCTGACCGGCACGAATTCAACGGTCTTGATCGCAGGTTCGGGTCCCCAGAAACCGGGGTTTGCAGCAAACTGGTAGGTGCCCTGTTCCTTGTTGTACTGGGCCAGTTTATAGGGGCCGGTCCCGATCACCGCTTCCGGTGCGAGGAACGCGGTCGGATCGGTGACATTTTCGTAGATATGTTCGGGTATGATCTTGAAACCGTAGAGTTTGTACAGGAATGTCGCAGTCGGCTCGTTGAGCACAAACCGGACCGTGCCGTTGTCGATAACCTGGACGCTTTTTACGATGCCGGTCTCCATCCCCCCGGATACGGGGACGTGGGTCAGTTCGTAATCCATCGTGAACCTGACATCGTTTGCCGTGAACGGGACGCCGTCCTGCCAGGTGACGTTGTCCCTGAGAGTGAAGGTGTATTCTTTCTGGTCGTCGCTTATCGTCCAGTTGCTGGCGAGCCAGGGTATGAGCCCTTTTTCGTCCTTTTCCACCAGGCTGTCAAAGATCATCGTCACCTTGGACGATCCCGGGCCCCGCGGGTAGATGGTAAACGGCTGGGGATAGCCGTAGTCCCCGCCGCTTAAGTGGATGACGTCCGCCTGTAACGATCCTGTCGTATTTGCGGCCGTCGTTCCGCTCTGCCCGACGCACCCTGCACACGCCATTGCGAGGGCGATACAAACCGCTGCGATTGCATAAAATCCTGTCTTCATTGAGAACAACCTCCCCGGATGCTGTAAAAACAAAGTATCAGTTTTTTCCGCGGGTTACCAGCCACGGGAATATTCCCTGAAGCACGGGATGCAGACAAAGTCCCCGTCCTGCACCCGTGCACGCGATTCTGCGACACGCTCGCCGCATTTCGAGCATTTGACCGAGTTGAAGAGCCGGGCTTTCTCCGGGATCTCTGCCTTGACATGCCGGACATCGAAATAGTTCTCCGGAGGTTCGGCCAGCATCCTGTCGACGTGTTCCTGCATCCGTTTTCTCATGGCCTGCCGATCTTCGGGAGACGGTCGTTCTCCCCCGTTTTTCCCGGGACCTGCAGTTCCGTGGTGATGCCCGAGGTCCATGTCCCTGAGGGAAACCCGGACCGCATCGCCGGTCGCCCGGTTTATGAAGGTATAGACGTGTTTGCCATAATCCTGAAAGATGAGGTTTCCCTTGCCCATCGTGCAGCCGGTGACTACCTGGATGGCATCCACGCCACAGGCGTCATTTTCGACAATCACGACCAGTTCCTCATCGACATCCCGTGCAGAGCGAAGCTCCCGGATCCCGATCTTCGCAGCGCAGTACCCGAGCGTCACCCCCGGGCAGAGGTGCCCGTGGAACCTGACGACTTCCGAAAAGGGCGCAATTTCCGGTCCCGGATTTTTTTCATCCGTGTCTCCTTTGGTAGTTCCTGAAAGATCGCCACACATCGTTATCACATCTTTTCTTCAGAGTATCACGAAATAAAGCTATTGAAATATGATTTCCGATAGAGTTTTACGACAATAAAATAATACTGCGATTCTATCATACAATATATTTTGTACTATTGAACTTTTAAAAAGACCCGGTTTTTTCATAACGGCGCGGGGAGGTCCGGGATACGGTCCCGGGAATCGGGAGGGGCCCGGTCATGCAGACGGGGAATCCCGGAAAAAAAGGGTTGTTCAGCGGACGTTCCAGATCATCATGCCGCTGAACATTTCAGATCCGGACCGGTACTTGCCGTCAGGAGATGCGTTTTTATACCATTCCCGGATCTTTTCCCGTGACTCTTCGGATAGTTCCTGCCGGTTTCCCTGGGATTCGATGGTGTGTTCCGCAGCTTCGGGCCAGTCATGTTCGCGGGCTCGTGCATTGCGGCCGAACCGGATCAGCGGCCGGTAGCCCATCGTGTAAAGGTACATGAACGGATAGAGGAGGCCGGGGCCGGTCATCCTGCCGTGAGGGTCTTCTTCCCGGCCCAGGATCTTCCGGAACATCTCGCTCCGGGCCGTATCGGGATTTCTCCTGACAAAACCGCTGTAGTAGCAGTAGTTCCGGGAGCAGGCCATCATACGGTCGAAGGTTTCCACGTCTTTCACCGCGGGGGTGCTGGAAGCGAAGACCAGATCGAACCGGTTCCTGAGTCCGAGGGCGTCGATATCGGCGGTCCACCAGGAGCATTCGAGCGTTTCGATCCTGAGAGCCTCGTTCTCTGCGATTTCCTTCAGCCTGCCGAGCATACCGGACGAGATATCGAGGGATGTGACTTCGGCTCCCGCCCGTGCGAAGGGGAGTGAGAGGGTTCCCGGGCCGCAGCCGATATCGAGGATTTTTGATCCCTGGGGAGAGAAACCGGCTTCGCCTAAGAAAGCCAGCACTTCGGCAGCTTTTTTCTGCCTCCGTTCCCCCTCAATGTTCCGTGCGAAATGATCCGCCCGTTCGTTCCACCGGGCTGCCTGGACTTCGTCCGGGACGTTTCCGGATTTTGGCAGGACTGCGTTCCAGCAGTCGACCCAGCAGCCTGCATTTTCGTTCCGTATCATCGTTCCATCTCCTTTTGCGGCGTTCATTTCCTGCCGTTGACCGTCCAGACCATCATCCCGGTATAGACATCCGACTGCATCCGGTATTTCCCGTCCTTTGCCGCTTGTTCATAGTACGCCAGGATCTTCTTTTTTGCTGCGGCGTTGCAGGGATGCTCATGGCTCAGGAATTCGATGGTGCGTTCCGCGGCTTCCGCCCAGTTCTGCTCTTCCTTCCATCTCCGGTGGCTGATCTTAACGTCCGGCCGGTACCCCTTCAGGTAGAGGTACATAAACGGATACAGCATTGCCCCGCCGCCCGGGCCATGATGGTGATCGGTGCCCTTCTTCAGGATGGTTGACAGGAGCTCGCGGTGGGCACGGTCTCCGCCCCGCTGGAGGAAGTTGCTGTAATAACAGTACTTCTTGGAGCAGGCCATCATCCGGTCCAGGGTCTCAACATCTTTTACCGCCGGGGTCATGGATGCGAGCACGAGATCGAACCTGCTACGGAACCCGAGCTTGTCGATATCTGCCGTCCACCAGGAACATTCGAGGGCATTGATCGGGAGGTCCTCCTTTTTGGCCGTCTCTTTCAGATGGTCGAGCATCCCTGATGCGATATCGAGCGAGGTTACGTCGGCACCTGCCCGGGCCAGCGGGATGGACAGGGTGCCGGGGCCGCATCCGAGGTCAAGGACCCGGGCGCCTTTGGCCCGGAACCCGGTCTCTTCCAGGAAACCCAGGATCTCCCCGGCCCGTTTGCGGCCTTTCGTATCGGTGAGGTGTTGTGCAAATTCATCCGATCGTTTGTTCCAGAAGTCGGCCTGGCCGACCTCCATTTTCTTCTCTCTCTTTCCCATCGATGCTTTCCAGCAGTCGATCCAACTGGCAACATTGTCTTTCTGCGTCATTTCCATTCCTTCTGTGGTTATTCGTTCCTGTGCTGATTGCCGAGAGTTTTGCCGGGGAAGGCTGTATCGGGTATTTCGGGAGCGATTCCGGACTTCACCGGACGATAAAAACAGGTTTCCCGGGCAGGGGAATTCCGTACTGGTTCCCACGGGTCCGGCCGTGCCGAAACCGTGGGCAGGAAAAAAAGGCGATGACCGGAGCAGAACCTCCGGCTCATGTTCCGGTCACCGTAATCCCCGGGAGCGTCATTCCCCGATCATTCTCCCGTTTCAGAGGTCTCCCAGCACCTTGTACGGGTTGTTGGCAGGGTCCTCCAGTTCCCGGAGGAGCGTCTGGTTGACGTCGAACTCCCGGATTACCCGGACATATTTCTCCGGGCTCTGCAGATTCTCGACCATCTCTACGGTCCTGGCAGTTTTCTCTCCCCAGGCAGGGCCGGTCCATTCCGTTGCATTGAACTGGAACCCGAGGAGGAGCGCTTTTCCGGTCTTCTGCTTTCCGTCCCACCGGATATAGATCCCTGCCGGGCGGATGCCGTACTTTGCGGTCAGGTTACTCTCATCGGCTTCCGAAAGTTCGCTCACGTACTGGCCACCTTTTCCGGGCGTTAAGTCCCACATGATGGGGAATACATCGTCTTTGCACCAGTGGGGACTGGATATGACGACGTACGAGGTGCCGCTCGTGATCGGCAGGTTCTGCTCGATGTACTTTGCCAGCAGGTAGCCGCTCGATACCCCGGGGCAGAAGTGGTTGTGGAGCATCACCGCAGAGAGAAGGTCGTACGGCGCCCCATGCGCCCAGGCATTGGTGATTGATACGATCGAGAATGCGTCCCCGCCCAGCGCTTTCTGGGTTGCATTCCCGTCGGTGGTATTCGCGAGCATCCGATCAAGGTCTCCGGTAACGAGCACGTTCTTCGAGAACGTGTTCGCGCTGGACAATGCTCCGGCGTCAGAAGTGTCCATGGTGTAGAACGCGGTATCGGGTTCCAGGTAGAGTCCTTTTCCGGTCGCCTTGTCATAGAAATAGAACCAGAGCGGTTTCCAGTCGGCCCGGTTCACTACCCAGAGGGTCCCGTTCCCGGTCTGCAGGCCGCTGACTTCCGTGATCCCGGCGAGTGCCCGTTCGGTTGTCTGGTTGTCGACAACGGCACGGCCAGCGTTCGTCAGGACCATGACATCGGACGTACCTTTGTCGAACCTGAGCTGGTCCATTGCGGTCAGCGCCGCACGCTGCCCGAGGTTCTCCATCCGGTTCCCATCAGGAAGGGCGGCCAGCACCGGGACGCTCAGCAGGCAGAGTATGAGTATACTGAATACGGTCTTATGAAAAAGGTTCATGGATTTGATCCTCCTGTATCGTTCAGTCACCGGAGGTTACGGTGCTACAGCAGTATCGAACGAGGAGATCAGTTTCCCGTCACTGCGCATGATCTCGATGGTGATCCTTTTCCCGATGTTGTACTGGTTGTTCAGGCTGGTGACGAAACACCAGTTTGTACCCCCACTACGGATCAATTTTTCATTATAGCAAGGTGGCCACTCGCGGGAATCGATCAGGCCGCTGTTCTGGAGGTCGGTACCTCCTCTAACGTACATTGTTTCCCCAGGCTTCCATGATGTGATACTATATGTTCCGTACGTACCATTTTTCCAGTACCGTAAAGTACCGTTAATTGCAGGATCGGGCGTTCCATCTGTGAGGGTCGTTGCGTTCACCAGCAGCGTGCCGATATCACTCTGGCCGTGCCCGAATTCAGCTGAAGGCCGGACGAAGATTTTGACATCTTCGGTTTCCAGACTGTCCCCGCCAAGGTGGGTGATCGCAAGGCCGTTCATCTGGCTGTAACTTCCGGAGAATGATGCCTGGGGTGCCTTTTTCTCGGTCTGGGTTATGCTTCCTCCGAACGCGCTGACAATCGCTGCGATGATGATCACGACCACCAGCATCAGCATCACGCCGATGACTGGTGAAACCGCGCTCTCCCGGTTGATTTCCCTGCGAATCATCATCATCCCTCCACCGTTATCTCTTTCTGCCAGATGGTCTTCCCGCTTGGCGTATGGACGATGCTCACGGTCACCACATCCCCGGGCCGGAGATCGTTCCAGTTCTTGCCGAGAACCGCCATCATACCATCGTTATTGGCAGTCGTAATGCCGCATGGGGACAGGTTATCCTCATAAGGACAGAAATGTGCAGGAATACCACTACTAGAATTCTGGCTTGTCGAATACCCGGTTACATATACCCAGGGAGTTCCGTTTACCCCGTAGCCAATATCCAGAGAGAAGCCGGATAATGCCACGCTATATGGGGCTGTGCTGGCACCGAATGGCTCAGCATACATAACTGATCCTACTTCGAGGGAATAATTGCCAAAATACCGATAGGCGACTGCTCCCTTGGTGCTGCTGCCTTCCCCACTGAATAATGTTGTTGAATTTGTAGCGATCACTCCCGGCCCATATCCCCATGGTGCGGTGCCGTTGTACTGGCCCATATTCTTTGATCCCTGTGCCCAAGAGAAATAGAGGTCGGTATTCTTTCTGTTGGGATATACCGTAGCCCCCCCTGAGGTACGACTTCCCGAAGTAGTATTTACATGCGTCCAGCTGGTCACGATCTTGAGATCCTTTGTGGGAATTGCTGACTCAACCCCCGTTACCCTGGCACTGAACGCACTTCCCGACCAGTATCCATTGTTTGATATATGGACATCCATCGCAAGCAGGGGTGCTTTTTCCTGGTTCCCCATCAGCCCGCCTGAGAACCCGCTCACGACTGCTGCGATAATGATCACGATCACCAGCATCAGCATCACGCCGACTACCGGTGAGACCGCATCTTCCATTTTCCTGAACATGGTTTTTCTTCACCTCCTCACGATGTCACCGTTACATCGGTTCTCCCGATCAGGTTGCCGTTCTTGTCGCTGACGGTCAGGGTGAACTGCTTCCCGATGTTGTCCGCGTTCTTGATGCAGAGCAGGGCCCGCTGCGGGTACGATCCCGAATACACAGCGCTGTTCGAGAATGTAGTATCCGCATCGCTCGGCGCAATACTTGGCTGGAGAATCGTGCAATTACAGTTTGACGAGTTCAAGTACAATGCATCGCCGGCACGGAACGCCGTGACAACCCAGGTCCCGCCGGATCCTTTGACAGACCGGTTCCCGTCGGTCACGTAGGTCATGTCGATCGATTGCTTCGTTACCTCCTCGACATCCGGTCCGAAGGTCGAGCCGTCCCAGAAAGTAATCAGGATGTCATTCAGGGCCAGCGGATCGCCCCCCATATGCCGGATCACGAGCCCGTCGTTCAGGCTGTACGATCCCTGAATCGTTGCCTGCGGGACTTTCTTCTGCCCGCTGGTTATCCCGCCGGAGTACGCGCTCACGACCGCCGCGATGATGATGGTCACGACCAGCATCAGCATCACGCCGACCACCGGTGAGACTCCCTGTTCCGTTTTCTTCTGTTTTCCTGTCATACCTGCATCACCCGGTCACCGATACTTCCTTGCTTAGGATAACCTTTCCACTCGGGACATGGATGATCTCAACTCTCACGATATCCCCTGCCCGAAGCTGTTCCCATCCGCCACCCAGAACTTGGATAGCTGCATCATTTCCATCAGAACTGGCATCATAAGTATATGCAGAATTGACCCCGTATCCCGACCCGGAGCTCGTACCCCAGTCATCCCCTGCAGAAGTACTTGCGCCATTCGGGCGTGCAATAAGTCCGGTTCCCTGCATGAAAGTATAATTTCCGAATTGCTGGTCTGCAGTGTAGGTGGTCAGATTCGAAGTCCCGCTTACCCCGGGACCATATCCTATCGGGGCATTAACAGAAGATCGCATCAGGGGGTTAGTTGCATTATCCCACACAGCTTTTCCAGAACCAATGGTAACATTTCCACCAATCACCGTTCCATTCAGGGAAGCGTTGTATTTGCTCCACGATGTCACAATCTTGAGTTTGCTGGTCGGGATCGGCTCACTTACCCCGGTGACCGTGGCGTAAAACCCGCTGCCCTGCCAGCTCCCGGTATTCGCAATCTTGATGTCCATAGAGAGCGTGGGAGCCTTCTGGGTTCCCCCGACGAGCCCGCCGGAAAAACCGCTCACTATGGCAGCCAGGATAATCGTTACCACCAGCATCAGCATCACGCCGACGACCGGTGAAACTGCATTCTCCTCCCCATTCCTTCCTGTACGAAACATACCTTAACCTCTGATAATTCAGAACAAATGCGTGCTACTATCCTTTCATATTAGGAAAAAATATCACACATTTAGGTAGCTTTGTAATACTACATGTGTTAAAGGAATTGCGCTTTTACATTTTTATATAAAAAGATGGTGGTGAAATGAATATTCCCAGCAATGTAGCATGCCAATTTAAACGATTTTCTGAAAAGACTTCCAGGATCCGGCAATAAATCAGGGATAATACGATTTGAGAGCAAAAGTAACACGTTCTCTAACGCAAAACCTGAGTAACGATCGCCCGCAATATAGGCTGTTCCAGAATTCGGAAGCCCGAAATTCTGCGTATTATTTTAAAAATTATTCCCTTTTTCCTGTAGATCCCGGAACTGGGTTGCTGCCATCTGGAAAGTTTTTCCTGAAAAAACTGTAACATCAAGTATGATATTTTTAAGATTCGTATGATTATGTAACCCAAAGTTTGGCCATGTGCTGAGATCATTCCGGTTCTGGAATGTTTTTCCGGAATTCCGGAATGTCCAGCTGGACCGGGATTCCGGAAATCCAACCATATCTTTTGATTTCCCGAAATAATTCCGTATCTTCCTGGAAAAGGTAACCCTCCTGAAAGCGGATAGTAAGGTTCCAGAATCATATTTCCTCCTCAAATATGATCTTTTCTCAAATTAGTACAATTTTATCACCATTAATCCGTCTAAATCCTCCGGCCCGGTGCTGCCGTGGGTCCTTGCTTTCGGGCGGGAAATTCTCTGTCACCTGAATCCCCCGCGATCGTTTGTACGGACACCCGGTTGTGTCATCAGGGTGGAATATCATGAAATCGCGCACGTTCTGGAAAAGAACGTCCCCGGCATTTCCCGGCTCGCGGGTATTATATTCCCGACCGCCCAAAGATGAAATAACGCCTTTCCGGGCAGGAGCGGAATAAAAATGGCAGACACACAATCCGGCAGCGCATCTCTGAGGAAACTTGTCCTCTTCCTGGTACTTTTGTCGGCAGCAGGAAGTATTGTATCCGGGGTCACGTACGCTCTTGTTGATCTTCCGATACAACATGCGATGCGGGGCCCGGCAAATTCCGGAAGTACCGTCTGCTCGATGGACGAATGCATGAATGAATGCAATAGTACGGCAGTTACCGGCAGCGTGATCACCACGAACGGGTACTGCACCGGGTATTGCCGGGCCGCCCTCAACCGGAGCGAAATGCTGGGACTCTGCTCCCGCTAGGGAACCGGCTGTTACGGACCCGGAGACCAGTGCCTGGCGATCCCGGATTCCGGACACTTCATTTCTTTGTCGGGCAGGTTCCCGGCTCGGATACTCCTGCGAAAATCCATGGGCCGCCGAGTACTATTTAATATATTTTTCTTCGCACAAAAACAGATTAATTGCAATATTTTTATGCAGGAACAACCAGTACCGGGTATGCACGATCAGAGTGGAACCTGCCGGTTCATGAACCTTCCCCGCACGTATTCTCTCGAAGAGCTTGCGAAATTCCACGGCCATCTCGGCCCGTACATCGTGCTCGGGTACCGGATCGGGAAATATGCCCGGGAATCCTTCTGCAGCGATCCCTTCGCGATCAACGCAGTGATCCGCTGTTCGGGAAAACCCCCGGAATCCTGCCTTATCGATGGCGTGCAGCTGGGAAGCGGCTGCACGTTCGGGAAACAGAACATTGCGGTCATGCCGGGCCCGGAGGTCCGGTGCGAGTTCACGGCAAAGGGAAAGACTCTCATCGTCACCCTGGCCTCGGAAACGACCATCCGGGAAAGAGCCCATGACGAATCGGAAGTGGAACGCTTCGCAGAGGAACTGTATCTCCGGACCGATGCGGAACTCTTTTCAGCCAGGATAGGGTGACGGGAAGCGGGAGGCCCGCATGCAGCCTGCAGGACTCCTGATCGCGACATTCATCTTACTGTAATCTGCCACGCTGCCCGAATGGGGACTGAGGGAATAAAACATGCAGCTGCCTCTCCGGCGAAGAATCCCCGGTGGGCATAACCGGATTAAAAAAGATGAGATATTCTGACAGAGAACATGTTTTTCCAAGTATTTCTGGAAGGGAATCCCCAGAGTATGGTTCTTTGCCGGAGATCGTTCCGGTCTTTCCGGAAAAAATCCCTGCAATCAGAAATGTCCGGCCAAGACCGGTATCTCGGATCTCGTATGATGTCTCTCGCGAAAAAGAACCAGTGATAACTTCAAACCACCCGGCGAAGTGACAGGCACCCGTAGGGAAGAATGGGTATTGCTACCGGTCCTGACTCAGACAGATAAGAATTGCATCGTATTATTTAATTTAGTACCTGTTCAGCCGGTCTGATGAATGTTCGGTACCGGCTTTGGTAGTGTATATCCCCGTTCCGGCCATTTCCACATCCGATCCCGATGGCCCCCAATGTTGCAGCGGATAGTTCCGGGTTGCCCCGGATTGATGGCATGCCCGTTGCGTTGATCGCATCCCCCTGTCCAGGGATGTGATCCGGAAAACCGATTCCCCTGCAACGGGAGAAAATCAACAAAATCTGCAAAGATACACGGGCGGCCCCGCACGTTCGCAGGTCCTATACAGCACGTACCCGGTGGACTCTGCCGATAGTGCCCTGACCCGGCGGGTGCAGGTACACTTCCCGCGAACAAAGGGACTGTGCTGCGTAGTCCCTCCAGACACTGTCGAGAATGAGACCGGCTGTCCGGAACACCGCATCCCGGACTTCGTCAGAGAGGCCGATTTCCATCTCCGGGTACGGAACGCGCCCGGGCTGGCACCCGATAATGGTGATTGCGATCGTTCCCTCGATCTTCCGGAGGGATTCGAGAACACTCCCGGGATGGATGTCACGCGAACCGGTTTTCGGAAGGTTTTCGATATGGAGCCGGGTTATCGCGCCGGGTTCTGCCCCGAAATCCGCGATATCGACGACAATCAGTTTCTTCGTAACTGCAGGGTCTAACAGCGGGAAAATACACGTGGGGCCGGAGAGTCCTGCATCGACAGCCCGCACATTCTCAGGGAGCGCGGATTTCTGCAGTTCTTCTATGACAGCAGGACCGAACCCGTCATCCCCAAAAAGAGGGTTTCCGCATCCTGCAACCAGGATCTCCGGATATAGCATATCGGAATCAGGTACTCCGTATGAATTTGTAGGGATTATCGTGCATCAGTGATGTAAACAGGTCGTTACCCATTTGGAAGTATTGTGCGCCCGGGCCGAAACACGGTCCGGATCCTCTGAAAAAGAGGATTATTTCTTCCGCTTCTCCAGGGTCTTTAAGACCGTGGGCAGGATCTCGCCGACAGCACCGAAGTTCATGGAATCCGCGGTCCCGAGGAACACGCCCGGGTTGAGATGCTCTTCCATGTGGTCGATGCCGACCTTGATCATGAGCGCATTGATCTGCTCCAGGGACTCCCGAGCCATCATCTGGGTGAACCCTGCGGGCGCCCCGAGGACGTTCATCACCGAATCACGGTACGTGAGGAGCCCTGCATAGGTGATCGCAGTGAGCGCCGCACACATATCGCAGACTGGCCCGAGCAGCTCGGCCGGAAGCGTGAACGCTTCGCCCCTCGCTTTCTTCCCCAGGTCCATGAGCGTGCTGATCGATTCCGGAGAGGCGAATCCCTCGGAAATGAAGACCTGTCCCTTCATCTCGGGAACTGCGCCCGGGTGATAGGAGGAAACGTTCAGCTTCTTGGGGCCGTACACGTTCAGCTCCTCGAAGATCTTCTGGAACTTCGTGGTCGGGATCGTGCAGGCATGGGTGATGATCGCGCCTTCCTTGATGTCGCCCGCGAATTTCTCGATGATCCCCTTCTGCATATCGCCCTTCGGGAGCCAGGTGATGATCCAGTCAGCGTCTTTTACGGCTTCCCGGTCGTTCGTCGTGACCTTGAGGCCGACATCCTTCGGGTGGGTGAAGTGGATGGCACCCTTCGGGGGTTTCGGGAGGTCCTTTGCGACTTCCTTGACCTTCGCCCGGATTTTCGGCATAACATCTTCGGGTTTCCCCGCCATGTGGGCCTTGATCACATCCTCGTACGCGAAATCATCGATCACCGTGAATTTCCCGTCGAAAACCGGATCCGAGATGACGATGTTGTCGATCCCCGCCAGGTGCTTGAGCTCCGCTCCCATGATCACCGTGGAATGGGTCATGGCGATTTCCGGTTTCTTTACCTTCTCTGCAACTGCACAGGCGCGGGAAAAGTTGGTGATGCCGGCCGCCGCATGCGTCCGGTAACATCCTGCACCTAAAATGGCAACTTTCTTGATACTCATGCTGCGTCTCCAATATTGAATACCACATCAATCTTCTGTAATAATTAGTTGTATGACTTTTAAAGTATGTAACAAATAATCTTACAGCTGATCAAAGTAGTAGCATTGACTCAGCGCAATACCAGATATATTTTGTGTTCCGGTTCACCGTCGGGCAGCCGGTATTTCGTTTCTGCCGGGCACGGTCCCGGATACCAGGGACCCGATACGGTCCGGCATGTCCCGGGCGGTGAATCCGGGGAGATATGCCGGTATCCCGCAAGGGAAAAGACTGCGAGGGAGGGGAGCGATGGAATCTTCTCCAGAAGTTCGGGAAAAATACGAAAATCCCAAAAGATTAAAATTTCGTGCTATGATTATTTATTCTAATAATACTAAATACGGGTTTGCGGGAATACTCATAGTAGAGGAATCATACTCATGGATTTTCCCGTGAATCCTTCCGGAGTATGCGAATTTCCGGAGGTACTCTCCCGCAGGTCAGGAAACGGGCGGGACCGGACCTGAAACCGGGATCATGCCGCATTCCCGTTCGTTCCGTTCCCTGGGGAACACTTGTGAGGAACCGCAATGATCATCACCCGTTTTGACGAGGCAAAAGAGTTCCCGACATCCGAGGGTACCATAAAACCCCTCTTTGCGTCGGATTCCCTGAAAGTTGTATTTATGAAAATCCCGGCGGGACTCCGGGTACCGCTCCATTCCCATGCCGGCCCTGACAATTTCCTGCTCCTCAGGGGAGAAGTGAAGGTCACCTCCCGCGAATCCGCCCTTCTCGGAGAAGGCGATCTCGTCCATATCCCGGGCGGGCAGCCATTCAGCCTTGAGAGCAGGACCGATGCGGAAGCCCTCCTTATCTCGACCCCTCCGTCTCCCGGCCGGGAGCATGCCGTTCATGTCCATGAACCCTGCGTTACGCATACGAAGGTGCGGAAATGACCCGTCCGTTCACGATAGCGGTTTCCGGAAAAGGCGGGACCGGGAAGACCACGATATGTTCCCTCCTCGTCCGGTTCTTTGTCGGGGTTGGGGAGATCCCGGTTCTTGCGGTCGATGCGGACCCGAATGCAAACCTCAACGAGGCGCTGGGCCTCCCCATCGGGGAAACGCTCGGATGCATGCGCGAAGATGCGTTCGTAAAACGCATCCCGCCCGGAATGTCGCGGCAGGACTTCATCAGGTACCGGTTCCGGCAGGTGCTGGCCGAATCCCGGGGGTTTGATCTGATTGCCATGGGCCGGCCCGAGGGAGAAGGCTGCTACTGCTTTGCGAACGATCTTCTGACCGAGTGCATGCGGTCCCTGGAGCGGGATTATCGTATCGTCATCGAGGACACGGAAGCCGGGATGGAGCATATCAGCAGGGGCACAATCGGGAAACCGGACGTGCTCCTGATCGTGAGCGATCCCGGGGCCCGGGGCCTCCGGACCGCTGCCCGCATACGGGACCTTGCGATATCCCTTGGAATGGACCCCGCGATCTGCCACTTCGTGATCAACCGGTACGTGTCCGGCCATCCGGCTTTTCCGGTTCCCCCCCTGGCAGTCATCCCCTGCGATCCTGCAATCGAGATAGCGGATCTCCATGGCATGCCGGTTGCCGATATCCCGGAAAACCGACCGGCCCGGCTTGCGGTGTGGGATCTCGGGGTGAAGATCCTTGGGATGAGAACCGGCGGAACTGTCGGGGTTTCCCTTCCTGTGCCGGATGCCGAAAAAGGAGTCCCGTCTTTCCATGGGTCGTAAGGTATTCCCGGCAGGGACACGCCGTTCCCGGGGGTGAGGATCCGAATCTTCCAATGGGTTACCGGGGTGTGCCGGAAAAGAGTTTCCGGCTGGTCAGACCAGGGTTATCGCCTTTTCCCTGTTCCGGGAAATCTTATGCGCGATCTCCGGAATCGTCGAACAGATTATGGTCGTATCGGAATCCGCATATGCTGCCGTATCGTTGGCATGTGCCTGCACGATGTGTGTCCTGAGTGCATACCCGAGATTTTCGGCGGTTATCTGTTCTACCCGGGGATCGGCATCGCTTACCACGATCTCGTCCACCCTGCCGTCAAGCGCCTTTGCCATCGCCCAGGAGACGAACCTGCCCCCGAGGAGCGCGATTTTCCCGCCGATCGTTCCCTCTTCGGCCATTTTCTGAATATCCGAAACGGTCTTTTCTACGGTTACTCTCCGGTAGATCGGTGTTGAGGCAAGGCAGACCCAGTGTGCGTCCCCGAGCGTTGTGTACCCGATCTTCTGCGGGTAGACGTTCTCAGGCCCGACCACTTTCACTGCCCGGGCAAGGGCTTCGAGTTCGCCCTTCCCTACCGGTACATGGGTCCACCTCTCCGTGATCTCTTCCTTCACGATCTGGAGTACCCGGGACAGCCCGAAGTTGCCCCTGCGGGCGGTTCCCGGTGCGTACCCGCACATGTACCCGTGGTGGTTTTTCGGGAACCCGGTGATTATCGCATTGAGGCCCGATCGCAGGCCGACCCGGCATTCGTCTTCATAGGCCCCGTTCGTTGCGACTACTTTTCCGGGAGTTAGGATCCGGGCTATGGCAACCGCTCTCGCAAAGGCGTCCAGGCGATCCGGCGCACAGTTGAAGGGTCCACCTTCGATAACGAACACATCGGTACCCAGTTCCAGCCCTGCCGTGAAACCATCGATGAGATCGTCATACCCGTCCCCCACGAAGATGATGGCCTCGACCCCCTTACCGTGCTTCCGGGCGAGCCGCGCCACATCCTCGGCCTCTTCATACGGCGCTGCATGGCCTTCGGCTCCCTGCACGCAGGTGAGGTTGACGGCGACTGATGAGGATATCTTCACCCACTCTTCCTTGTCGGCAATGGCATCGATCTCCTTATCGAGGAGCCGTGAATGGATCCGGTCTCTCGGGCAGCCCCGGAAGGGAGGACCGTCGTTATAACACTGCCCGGGGCAACCGGTGATATCCTTCGGGAGACGCATCGGGCCATACCTCCCGAAATGATCGAGATCCAGGGGGACTTCCGTGATCTCCCTGACTTTTTTATAGAGATCGATTCCTTTCATGCCGTTCGCTTCCGCGATATCGGCAAAGGCATAGGCGCACACGTGGATGGAGGCCCCGATGGCATCCGAGAGCCGGGAGTTCCCCAGGATGTCCGTTATTGCGATATCCGATGCGCAGGTCCCGACAAAAAGTTCCGTGAGATCGCAGCCGAGCGGGAACTGCTTGAAGTTCATGCCGAGCGCCATTGCTTCCACACGCGGAAGTTCCGAGACCGCATCGATGATCTCTTTCGGATCGTTCTCCCTGCGGGAAAGTTCCCACGCTGCATCGGGGTCGTGCGCGGCCCGTTTCACCAGGTCGAGCATAGCATCCCCTGTCGGAATTGTTCAGGTAAAAGTCCCATACGTACTTCAATAAACGTATTAATACTAATTATAAATTATGTAACACTATTTCTGATAAAATTTCAAATAAGGAAGATTATTCCGGATCCGGCGGTTGGCCGGGCAGGCCCGGTCAGGATACCCTCAGGATTTCTCCCGGTTTTCCCGGGGGCAGGTCGTTTTCCAGCAGACGCTCCAGGAGCCGCAGCGCCGTAAAGAGCCCGGACTCCTGCCGTCTCCGGATTTCCCCGGGGTCCGGGAACCGCAGGTCTGCATAGACATCGCTGGTACTGAGGACCTTCCGGGTGCCGCTGACGATAGCAATGCCCCCGCGTCCGATCCCTGCCGTAGTTCCGATACCGATAACGGCACCGGTACGTCCCCGTACCGCTTCCGCCATTTTCACGGCCATTACTTCATCCGATGCCTGGTCGTACACCTTGATGTCGTCCAGGGTATCTGCCGGGGGCAGCGGTTCAAACCCCAGGATGCTGCGGACACCGCCCAGCGTGGGGATGAACAGGCCGGCGACCACCGAGAGCCGGTACTGTTCCGGGGAAAGCCGCCAGGAATAGGTCCGGGGATACCCCCGGGAAAAGGCATGGATCTCCCTCGCTACGTTCCCGTGCGTGAAACATTCGGCGGTTGCGATACGGATCATGTTCTTTGTTCCAGGAGGGTGAGGATCTCCGAGGTCATCGCGAGCGCTACCCGGTCAAGGACCTGGGGAATGACGGGTTCCCAGTCACGGATGAGTTTTCCGGTCCCGACCAGCGTATGGTTCCGGACACCCAGGTCCCAGAGGGTTTTTACAATCGGGTTGTCGGGATCGGCATCTTCGATCGGTACCGCTTTCACCGGAATATCGCCTATTCCGAATACTCCCATCGTGCTGATCGTTGCTGCGCCTCCCCCTTGGGCATGCCGGATCATCTTTGCCGTGAGGGAAAGTGTGTCTCCCCCGGCGATTTCGATGCAGACCACATCTCCCCGGAGCAGGTCCAGGTTACCATCAGAGATGTATGCGGGGATCCCGGTAATCTCTTTCCCGAACCCGTGGCCCGCAAGTTTTTCCAGGAAACCGGTTTTGTATTCGCCGATCCGGCCGCCCAGGGTACGGAAGATGAGATCGTCCGGGGATATCGTCTGCCCGTCAATTGCCGTGATCCGTTCCGGGCCGCCCCGATGCGCCTGCATCAGGGAGAGCGCGGTCCGGAGTCCCAGGCGGCCCAGGCCGACCAGGGTGACTTCCCCCCGGGGCACTTTCCGCCGTTCCATCTCTTCAAGTTCCATGCGCTCACATTTTACCAAGTGCTACAAATAGTATATTTTATAATACTTCGGTGGTAAGAATTTTTCTTTTTTCCAAGCCATGCCTGCGGATTTTCTGTCTGGTGCCGGAAAACCCGGTTTGCGGCATCTCCCGATATCAGGTTCCCCTGAGAATACATAATATTTCGTATTACACAAATAAAAATTCGTAATACATTTAAGGAGACCCGGGAATTGTACTCCATGAAACCCGTTATCGCAGCACTGCTCGGCAGCCCGCTCCCCTCGGGGAATACGGCTCTCCTGCTGGACCAGGCAATTTTCGGGGCTGCAGATGCAGGATGCGCGGTCAGGAAGATCCACGTCCCGTCCCTCACGTTCAGCCCCTGCCGGGAGATCTATGCCTGCCGGGAGAAGTTTGCCTGCGCGATGGACGATGACGTGAATAATCTGTACCCGTTCTTCGCGGAAATGGACGGCATGATCCTTGCAACCCCCGTGATGACCATGGGAATTCCCGGGGCCCTCAAGTCATTCATGGACCGGTTCCAGGTCTTCTACTGCGCGAAATACGAACGGCTCGAACGGGTGGTCCCGCCGGAGAAGCGGGCGCACCGGAAAACGCTTCTCATCTCGATCTCCGGGATGAACCTTCCGGATAATTTCGATGGCGTGAGGAGATCGACGCTCTCGTTCTGCGACATCATCGACTGCAGGCTGGCGGACGAATTCTATGTGCGGGACATGGATGCCAAAAAAGACCTCCGCGATTTCCCGGATATCCTCACCCATGCGTACCTCAAGGGGAAAGCGCTCGGGGAAGAGGTAGCTGCGGCTGCAGGGGGACCGGTTTCTCCCGGGGAAAAAAGACCGGAATAACCGGATCCCTGAGGTTTTCCCTAAAAATGCCCGTCGAGCGGAACGACGCTCCAGGGAACTCCGGTATTTCTGACCTGCACCCGTATTCCCATCTGGCGGATCCGTTCCCCGAGCCGGTACAGTCCCGGAACTTCGGTCGCATGGTGCGGCGCATCGAGAAGGACCAGTCCCAGGTGCCGCGCGAGAACCGCACTCTTATGCGAGAGATCCCCGGAAAGGTACAGGTCCACGCCCTGTGCCCGGGCGGCCCGCACAAGATCCGGGTTCAGGCCGAAACCCGGGACAAGCGCGATCTTCCGGACCGGGCGGTCTCTCCGGAAGTTCACAATCCGAAGGTCGGGAACACCGAGTTTTACCATGGTCTCCCGTGCAAACCGGACCAGGGGGACCGGCCCGCCCCGGATGGTCCCGACCCGTCCGAGACCGGTCTTTTCATCGAGGACCCCATCGGTCGCGACATCCAGGCAGTCCGCAAGCGCATCGCACGCCCCGCCGTCCACGATGTCCCAGTTCGAATGGATGACGTAACAGGGAACCTCGGGTTCCCGGACAGGTGGATGATGCAGGACCACGAGATCCCAGCAGTCTCCGTACAGTCCTTCCCGGCCTGCCTGGGGCAGGTAATCCATGAGGACCAGTACCTTTTCAACATCCAGCCGGTCCGGATCACCGGGGCCGGTAAAACCAACCGGATCTCCCGCCAACGACAGATCCGAGGGGATGCATTCTTCTATCCTTCTGAACAGACAGGATGCTATCATGCACATCACCTCCCGGGAAATTCTTGACCCAGGATCTTACTTCCGAGAGGTTCCGTTCGATGAGCCTGTCGCAGTTCACGTCCGAAAGGGACGAGACCCTGAGTGCAGGCTGGTTCAGCCGCTCCCGGAATTTTTCCGCATCCTTCTCCTGGAAGAGGATCCGTTCGAAGGACTCCATCGTTGCAGCACCGTACAGGACGCCTTTCTCCCGGAGGGCATCGCGCAGGGAATACCGCAGGATATCCATCAGAATTGTCATCGAGCCTGACGTTTTCGACTGCATGCCCCGGGTCGTGAGAATGCCCCGCTCCCCGGCGGGAACCGCCTGGGCGAGCGGCCCGCACCGGCTGGCTTTCCGGATACAGTTGTCGCTTCCGTCCGAACAGGGATCTTCGACAATGAATGCACCCGGGCAGGGCAGCGTGCGCAGGATATCGGGGGATATCCCTCCGAGGCCGCTCGTGTCCACGATCACATCCCATCGCGACCCGGCGAGTTCGGAAAGACCGGATGCAAACGTTATTCCGGGATCGAGAAGGGTTCCGAGGTGAGGATAGATATCGAGGACAGTGACACGTGATTTTTTTGCGAGCCTTGCTGCGAGCCTTGCACCCGTGAGATATGCTCCGATGATGAGGATCTTCTTCTGCGGCACCTTTTTTTCATTCAGCCAGGCCAGGACCGCTTCAGTTTTGGCATCGGTTATTCCATCCACGATGTCCTGGAGCGTATACCCGGATGTATAGGTCCTGACAAGGGGTGTGATACCGGTCTCCGTGGCCGGATCCTCCTGCTTTTTCCTCCTCATCGCACACCCCTGCTCTGTGATGACGGAAAGCCCAGCCGGGTCAGAGCTTCCCGCATCTCGTCGCGGACCGCCTGCGCGACCGTTTTGCCATGCAGGACATGGGCAGGGGAGAGCGCGGCAGAGAGGATCCTCCCTTTCCTGTCAAGGATAACGAGCATGGAGCCGGAACCCGGCACTCCGAGGCGCCCCCGGGCAATCACGAGATCCGCATCCGAAATATCGAGCGCCATCAGGGCTTTCGTGAGCGCCGGCATACGGCTCACATCGCAGCTGCCGGTCGGAACCGCGAGATGTTTTGCCAGCGGAAGACCGGCTTCCCCCAGGACCTCGTTGATGACGCCGATCTTCACGCCGTTGTGGTTGGGGACGACGATGACCCGGGATGCAAGGAGGTACTTCCGGATCTCCGCAAGCTCGGCCGGATTGTCCCCTTTCCGTATCCCGGCTGCCGACTCTTCGAATGCGTTTCCGATGGTTGTCTCAAGGGTCATCCGGATCACGGTTCAGTGGGCCTCCGACACTCCGGCATGGTGCGGCGACGGCGGGGTTTTTATCTGCGGTTCGAGGCCCAGATCCCGGATGACTTTTACCACGTTGCCGAGTGTCCCGCACGCAGGAGACCCGACGCCTTTGACATCGTGGGGATAATTATCCGGAATGACGGTCGCAAGGTTGTCGGCGCCTGCGAGGAGCGGGTACTTCACGTTCTCCGGGCCGATTGTCGGGGTAGGCACGGTTATCCGTATGGTGGGGAAGAGGATCCGGGTGATCGCGATGGTCTTCAGCTGTTCTTTGAGCGGACAGGGGGGATGGTGCTCCATCGGGGTTTCCGGATAAGGATTGAATCCCATCAAAGGGATCTCCCCGAGCGCCGGGAAGGTGCGGAGGAATTCGAGGTGGCGAATCCGGTCCTCGTATGATTCTCCTATGCCGAGGAGAAGGCCGGAGGAGAGTTCGAGCCCGCACTCGGATACCATCCTGCACACCCGGACCCGCTGGTCCAGGGTTTCCCCTGGCTTTACGGTCTTAAAGAGGGTCTCGTTTGTGGTCTCCAGGTTGCAGCAGACGGTTTCTGTCCTGCATGCGGCTATTTCCTCCAGGGATTCCCGGGTCAGGTCCGATCCCACGTTCACCAGGAGTTCGAGGGATGTGTTCTCTTTCACGATTTTTGCTGCTTTCACCGCATGCTGTCCCCGGTAGCCGTGCGCCCCGGAACAGCTTACCCGTGGGATTCCCGATTGTTCGATTGCGACGGCAGCTGTCCGTATCTCGTCATCGCTTTTGAAAAACGGGTGATAATACCCTACAGGGGAGGTTCCCGCCGCAAAACCGCAGTACCCGCATTTCGGCGTGACCTGGCAGCGGTTCGTGATATGGACCGTGGAGGTGAGTTTTATCGTCCTTCCCTGTTCTTCACGGATCTCGCATGCGGTCTCCATCAGCATCATGAGGTCGTCATCATGCTGCACCCGGAAGAGTTCCAGGGTTTCCCGGTTGTCCGGCCGCCTCCCGCCCCGGGCCTCTTTCATAATTTTTTGTATCATAGTAACACTGAATAAGATAATTACTGTAATCGTTAACAGTTTATAAGATATCCCTTTTATTTTCCGGGCAACCGGAACCCTCTTGGCCTACGGTATCCGGAAAACCGGCTCTGGATACCAGTCCGGGGGAGGGGCCCGGAGCTGCAGTACAGGGGGCTTAGGGAAAAAAGGGCAGCAGGATCTTATGCCTGCCGTATCGCTTCGACCGGGTTGAGCCGGGCCGCCTTTATGGCCGGGTAAATTCCCGAGATAAACGAGAGGAAGACGGCAACCAGAAACCCGAGGACAAGGATCTGGGGGGTCACGATTGCCAGGTCGTACCGGGCAAACCCTGAGAGCAAGTCGCCGAGCTGGGAGAGCAGGTACGCCTTCCCGAGCGTGTTGATCGCAAAGGAGAACGCTATCCCGAGGAGATCCCCAAGGATCCCGCCGATTGCACCGATATAGAGGCACTCGATGAGAATGAGGGTCACGACATCCCCCTGGGACGCCCCGACCGCCATGCTCACCCCGATCTCCCGCGTCCGCTCGTACACCGACATCACCATGGTGTTCACGATCATGAGCGCCCCGATGATGAGCGAGATCGCGGCAAATATCGAGAGGAAGAGGATGACGATATCCATGAGCCGGTTCACGGACTCGATCTGCTTGAACGCCCCGTTCGCCGAGAGGCCCATCGCGTTGATCTCGTCGACAACGGTAAAGACGTTCTCAGGACTGTCGACCCGCACGTATACCGCCGAATAAGGCATCGATTCGTTTACCATCCTCAGGGCGGACGCGGTATCCATGAGAAGGACGTTGTCCAGCTGGTCCCCGCGCTCCTGGAGCACTCCAACCGAGGTGATGGCAAGCTTCCGGTCCCTCGGCACCCCTTTTTCATCGTAATCCCGGATCATTACCGTGAAGAGATCCCCGGGCCGGATCCCTTCGTACTTCTGGAGTTTAGCTGAGATATCGTGGCCGAGAACCACATCGTTTGACGACGCCGTATACAGGGTCCCGATCGTGTATTTCGGTGAGAATACTGCCTGGAAATCCTCTCCCCGGATACCTATTACGTCGAGATAGGTCTGCCGCATCGTGGCGAGCGATATCCGGTACACCGGCCCTGCGGACTCGACATGGGGGAGCGAGGCTATCTGCGCGGCTTTCGATTCGGTGATGGGGATGACGGTCCCGTCCCGGACCGAGCCGGTCACTTCGATGAGGGTCAGGTCCGACTGCTGCTTGATGGTCTCGATGGCCTGGTACCGGATCCCTTCCCCGAGCGAGATGATCCCGACCACCGCCGCAATCCCGATTGCTATCCCGAACGCCGTGAGAAAGACCCGCATCCGTTTCTTGCGCACCTGCCGTGCCGAGAGTTTCGCGTAATCGACCAGTTTCACCATTGGGTGATCACCTTCCCGTCCTGAAGCCGGAATGTCCGGTCCGCATATGCGCCAAAGTCCCGTTCATGGGTGACGATGAAGAACGTCGTTTTCCGCTCCTCGCAGAGGGACCGCATCAGCCGGAAGATCTCCTCGCTGGTCTTCTGGTCGAGGTTCCCGGTCGGTTCGTCTGCCAGGATGATGGGTGGGTTGTTGACGAGGGCCCGGGCTATCGAGACCCGCTGCTGCTCGCCGCCGCTCAGTTCGGCCGGGTGATGGTCCCGCCTGCCCGAGAGCCCCACGCGTTCCAGGATGTCGCGGGCTTTTTCCGCCCGGACTTCCGGGGGCTGGTAATTGAAGAGCATCGGGTACTCCACGTTCTCCTGGGCGGTGAGGTGGGGAAGGAGATTGAACTGCTGGAACACAAAGCCGATCACGTTCCTCCGGATCCCGATAAGCTGGGAATCTGCCTGGAAATCCACCCGGGTCCCGTCAAGGGTGAGGGTTCCCGATGTCGGATGATCGAGGCAGCCGAGGATATTGAGCAGCGTGCTCTTTCCCGAGCCGCTCCTCCCTATCAGGGTCACAAACTCGCCTTTCCCGACCTGGAAGCTGGCACCGGTCAGCGCAGGGACGCGCCCCTGGTATGTTCTCGAGAGATTTTCTGCTTCTATGATTCCTGGCATGGCCTGCACCTGTTCACCTCAGTAATTTACCCGGAATATCGCATTCGTGAAGAGGAGGTAATCGCCCCGGTCCTGGACTGCGACATAGTTGTTCTTTGCCACGAGATAGGGGGTGACATCCAGGGTCTCCCTCCCGATCTGCACCTGCTGGTCCGAGTAAAAGACGTCGTCCCACTCTTTTCCCTTGACCTGCGGGAAGATCAGGTCGAGGACCACCGTAAAGAACCCCGGGAGTTCCTCTTTATCGGCACTGTTGAAATACACGGCATTTTTCTGGACGATATCCGACCGGGTGTACCCCGCCGAAGGAGCGATGAGTTCGAGCGTCGCAGAACTCACCCGGTTCAGGGAGATTCCGGTATCGAATGTCGCCGTGCTGGTCGCCATGGCGGACGTGATCCCGAAACTGTTGTACTGCATGTCGCATCCTTCCTTGACAACGGTGATGCCATAAGGATCCGACGGGCTCTCGTAGACCGCGAGGATCCCGGCACCCTGGAGGACAAACGTGCTGTTCCCTTCCCCGGTGTTTGCGACTTCGAAGGTTACCGTGTTCTTACCCGGGGAGAGATTCCCCCCGGAAAACGTGTCCATCCCTGAATAGAAATCGCTGGAACTCGCAAACCCCTTGTTGTCCATGTACCGTGCGGCCTGCTGGACCTGAGCGTCCGTGGCCGTGCAACAGGTTACCGTGATGGAAGGGTACACGGCCTGCTGGTCGTTCCTGCTCCAGGCCCAGTACACGTAATACCGCTGGTACCGGATCACCGCGTCTTCGGGCAGGTCCAGGGTAAACGCGACCGGGTACCGGTCCCCGGCGTACAGGGTCCCGCTGTACGTGCTGTTCCCGGTCGAGAAAAGGTAACTGCCGTTCATCGATCCCTCGTATGCCGTAATGAGCGGTTTATCCCCTGCATAGGTTGCGGTGACCGGAAGAACGAGGAGAAGGGCGCACAAGACCGCCCCGTACACGCCCCGGTTCCTACGAGGGGAATGCATAACTGCCCTGGACGATATTGTTCTGCCGGTTTTGGTCCTGTACGGCACATGCCTCATCGATAACGACTTTCAGGGTATGCGTACCGGGAGTCGTAAAGACCGGGATGCCTGCGTTCACCGTGCCTCCGGCCTGAACGCCGTCCACCGTTTTTTCCGCTACCTTCTCCCCGTCAAGATACACGGTCACCGCAAACGACCCGGCATCGCTTCCGCCGCTGTTCGTTATCGTGACCGGCAGGGTATATTCCGATACTCCGGATGCTGCGCAGGCCGGAACCGCAAGAACCGCGCAACCGGAAGTCATGACCAGGCAGATAAGGACGCCGGAAATGAGCCGGGCGGAGTTCCTCCGCGTTGCGAAGGCAAGGCCTGCAAGGGCGATTCCCCCGAGCGCCGCGAGCGGGAAGAGCGGCGATTTCGCGGTCTGGACCGCACCCGTTCCGGAACCTGCATGGACCGGGTTTCCCACCGAGAGGGAGAGGTCCGGGGTGGTACCGACCGTCACCTTACGGGAGACCGCGTTGTTTCCGGGGTTTGCGTCGCCATCAGCAGAAACTTCCCCCGATACCGTGAACGTGCCTTCGGCTGCCTGCCAGGGAATGCTGACCTCTGCGATGCCGCTCGCGGGCACGGTGACCCGGGTTGCGTTGAGCGTTTTCCCATCGACCGAGAACGTGACTGCCACCGGTTGTTTCAGGAGAGAGCCGTAGTTCCGCACCTCGGCGGTTATCGTTCCCGTCTCCCCCACGAAGGCATTCCGGACCGCGAGGTTTTCGAGAGCGACATCGGTTGTCGGGGATGTTGCAGACGTTGTGACCGTAAGGAGGGTGAGTACCGGGTGGATGTAGTCCTCCCCTTCCGGTGCATCCCCGGTTGTCGCGATAGTACCGTCGCCGTTCAGGTCGATTCCGCGCAGGAACCGGACGGTATTGGTCTCTTTCAGAAGACCGGTGACCGGAAATGTCTCGGCATCCACGTACCGGGAGGGTATCCCGGTTCCCCCGGTTGCATCAAAGGACGTTTCGTCCCCTATGTCGGTCACATTCACTCCTCCTGCGACCCGGGTGGGCACGCCAAGGATATTCCCGTTGAATTCCACGTAATCCGGCTGGCCTTTTCCCCCGGCAAGGAGAATGACGGAGAGGTTGGCCTGCGTAGCTCCCGAGAGGTCCGCCCCCTCGAATGTCACATTCGTCTCGTCATGCCGGGTGGGATTCGTTCCTGCCCAGCCTTCGCCGTGCAGGTCCTCGTTCCCTTCCGCCAGCCAGTACCTGGTTACCGTGCTTCCGGTTTTTTCCGTAGCCGTTACGACAAAGACGCAGTATACCCTGCCGTCCAGCTTGTTCCCTGCCTCATCCTTGCTCGTGTTGACGGTAATCGTATTACTGCCTTTCCTGAGAAGATCCGTTGCATCGTACGCTATCCAGTAAATACCGTGGCCCGAGGTGTACACGTCCCGGTTCCGGTCGCGTTCGCCATAGAGCGAATAGGTGATTTTCTTCAGGTTGTTGACGTTCAGTTCCGCCCAGCCGGAATATTTCTCGGTGCCTCCCCAGATCCCGGCATAGACCCTCCCGTACTGCGGTGCTGCCGGCAGGTCAAACGTGAGCTGGTACGGCGGCGCGTCGAGACCGTACGTACCGAATGTCTGGATGTCGCCGGCGACTTCTCCCTGTGCGACGGTCGCCAGGGGAATTCCTTCAAAATCGTATACGGCAGGTGCCGGGATGATCAGGAACATCGAAACAAAAAGTGCCAGAAGAAAAAAAAACGATCTGCAGGATATCATGAACGCTACCTGTATTACCTTTTGATGGATTGATAATATTAATTCCGATAAAGTTTTCTGATTTCTCCGGCGAAATTTCACGGTATTCTGATTTTAAGATACTATTTCAGAATTCCGGAATACCGGTCATACCGGTTCGCTGCTGACGGGCATCGGATCCGGATGAAAAACAAAGGAACTCAGGTGGGGCCGGGTGGTATCTGATACCGGAATACTGTGAAATCCCGAGGGCAGCCGGCAGATCTTTCCCCCTCGGCCGGCTGACCGGGTTTCTCTGATGCAAAAAGATGGGATGATGGGATGTGGGTTCCGTTACTTCTTTGAGGCTGGTTTGACGGGTTTGGATGGTGCTGCCGGAGCCTTTGCCGGTGCGGGTTTCTTCGCTGCCACTGCCTTCTTTGCCGGCACTGGCTTCTTTGCCTCCGTACTCTTCTTGACCTCTTTTTTTGTGGCAGGTGTCATGTATCTACTCCTTGTGAATGAGGGATTGTGCATTTGCTTGTATGGGTAGTAGCGATGCGGACATCCCCGCCTGGCGATGAGACAGTTTGAGGGTAAGGATGCCGCATCACGCCCCCCATACATGAGTATCATCGATACAGTAATAATATTTTCTATTTTTGTATCATCTTATCTGAAAATAGTTCATTTTCGCTATACTCCGTCAGCGTCGGCCGGAAGAAAACGGATGCCCTCCAAAATCCGGGAGAAACCGCAACACCCCACGGGTGAATTACCGGTTATAAAAAGAAAAAATAATCAGTAAGTTTGCTACATATAGTTAAATTATTATTAACAATGTTAAAATTTCCCGGAGTGAAGAATGCCAGGCAAGTATCCCCAGACAACCCTACAACGTACAGATCAGGATCACGGAAGGCCCCTGCGTGATACCCTGAAACAATCCGCGTTCCATTCACCGGAAAATACCGGATCTCCGCAAAGGCAGATCCGTCCGGCGCTTGTTGCGGCCGCTGTCCTGTTCGGGATTTTCCTGCTCGTCTCATCTGCGGGGGCGAACGATTATTTCGGGTCCATATCCCTTACGACCGAGAAACAGGGTGTGGTATCGGGCGGTCTCTTCATAGACGCGTATCCCGGGTTTGCAAAGACCGGCGAGAAATCGTTCTATCTTCCCAATTATTCCTCCATTGAATGGGCGCGGCTGTACGTCGGGGTGTACTGCGGGAACATGCGGACCAACTACCCGGTCCTCGCCCATGTCTCGCTCGACCGGAACGGCGACGGGGATTACGAAACCTCCCTGGCAGACGAAAAGCTGGACGTTGCCTACACGTTTCCCGGCGAAGGGGGTACAGGCCCTGTCTACGTGAACGATCACACCAACCGGGTGACAAGCGACTACATCATGTGGTACGATGTCAAGAACCAGATAGCAGGGAGATACTTCGGCGCCCGGGTGAAATCGGATCCCATCAACTCCAGTGCGTCTCTTTTTGACGGGCGGGTGAAATTCATTGCGCTCGTTGTCGCGTACAACGATACGGATACCGACCAGGTATACTACTGGGTGAACCAGGGCCACGATGCCATGCAGACCAGCAGGGACAACGGGTACAAGGGAGAGACGACCTTCAGCACATCGGAGGTGACCGGGACCGAGGACCGCGAGGAGGACATCGAGGCGAAACTGTATGTGCTGCACCTGGCAAGCGAGGACGGCGCATATACCTTCAATTCGGACGAGCTCGACAGCCCGACGGTCCTCCAGAGAGGCTCCTATTTCGGGGAAGATGTCTGGACGGTCACGGACTATGTCAAATACGATGAAAGCAGCACGCTCTCCTATACCGAAGGGGAAGGGGCGGCATCCGACATAAGCACCGGCGGCGCCTACTACAAGATCCCGCTTGCCATGCTCACGGTGACGATTCCCGAACAGCCGGCAGGTTCCCTGAACGTTACCTCAAACCCGCCCGGTGCGGAGATTATCCTTGACGATGAACCGACCGGTTATAAGACAAATACCACCCTGGAACGGGTCGTTGAAGGGGATCACACGGTCCGGCTCGCCTTCACGGATACGAGCCCCTACCGCGCACCGGATGAAGAAGGCATTACGATCAAAAAGAACGCGGAATCCCGCGTCCACTTTGATTTCAAGCCGATAACGGGATCGATCCTGGTAGAGACGACGCCTGCCGATGCCTGGGTGTTCCTGGACGGGAAGAACCAGTCGGTCCAGTCAGGGGCGACACTTCCGGATGTTCTCATCGGGGAGCATACCATTGCGGTGAAAAGGACAGGATACCGGAGCGCCAGTACCCCGGTAACCGTTACGGAGGGGGGCACGGCAACCGTATCCCTCGCGCTCAATGAAACGAAGGGAACCGATACCGGTGACGGAGATTCGGCCGGTATCTTTGAACCGCAGGGATATACCGGGAAGAACCTGACCCTGTACAAGCATGGATTTGTCTCGGGAGGCGTCCTCCTTGCGGATGCCGGGGACTATACCGGGCTCCTGAAGAAAGGCGCCGGCCAGACGTATCCCCTCACGGTGAACCTTCCTGAAAATGCAACGGTGACGGACGCGCGGATCTATCTCTATACCACCTGGAGTTACAACACCTCGAACAAACAGGGTGTTCCCGCGTCCCTCCAGCTGGCCCAGGATGACAACGTCCTGGATCGCGTACGGGTGTATTCCGATCGGAAAGGCGGGAACCAGACCTACGATTACCCCGCCGAGACGCACTGTTATTCCCCGGACCCCGAGACCGTCCGGAACGGGACGATGAGCGTCACGGTAACGAATGCCGGGGGAGACAGCGATGAGTTTGCTGCGTACGGTGTCCTCCTGGTTGCAGTCTATGAGCTGCCAGGAGGCTCACCGACCGAATACTGGATAACCGAAGGTTCGGATCTTGTGTACGCCCATCCGGATTTCGCGGTGGTATCTGAAAATGCGACCACGCAATCGCTCTTTCCCGGCAGCGTAAACCCGACCGGTGTTACGAAAGCCACGCTGGATGTCGTGAGTACTGCGGCATCGGGAGGGAGCGACGATGACAACCTGGTCGTGTTCAATGGCCGGAAATGGCAGAACGCGCTCCGGGGCGGTTCATCCGGGATCTCCCTTGAACAGATGGATGTGAAAAACCTGCTTCTCCCTTCGGACAATACCGCATCCATCGTCAGTTATATCGAGAAGACCAAGGGCGACTACATGGAGAACCGGAACATGATCCTGGTTCTCAACGGGAATTTGGGGATCGGGAATTCGGGAAATGTCACGTCAGGCCAGGCAAACCTCTCGTACGCTGAAGAATCCAACCTTACGCAACCATCAACCGGTGTCCAGAACATCTCCCTCTCTGGAACCGGTGAAGCCGGTACGAATGCGACTTCCACCCCGTCGTCAGCGGTTGCAGCTGTCGATGAGGCATCCATTCCCGAATCCCCTTTCGAGGAGACTGTTGACCAGGCAAACCGGTTTTACAATGTCAGGATCCGGTCCAATCCGACGGGTGCCCTGATATCGGTGGACTACAAGTATACCGGAAAGACCACGCCGGACACGGTGGAGACGCTAAGGGGCGGGAACCATACGATCTCCCTTGCGCTGACCGGGTTCAATGCGGTCGAAGACAAGGTCTTCATCTCGGACAACCAGACCCTGACCTACGATCTCTCGACCCATGGAACAACCGCATACCTCAAAGAGAAGACGGATGAGGATCTGGTGGACGAGGAGCTGTATGGCGGGGTGTATGTGTCATCGACGCCCGATGGTGCGATGATCTATATCGACGGGAAAAAGACCACGCTCGTTACCCCGAATGTCGTGTACGGCCTCAAACCCGGGAAACATGCGGTCCGGGTCAAGACGAATATCTCGGACACGGACTTTCCGGTCGATACGAAGAACGTTATGGTGGATCCGGGCGTCATAACCCGGGTATCCTTCATGGAAGTGGAGATGCCGTATTTTGCCAGCCCGACCATTACGTCCACCGTATACCAGGGCCAGACCTTCACGCTCAACGGCCAGTCCCTGAAATATACGTTCCCTGCCCAGGTGGATCTCCAGGTCGCCGACAATTACCTGACGATTAAGACAAACGATTCGTACCTTTCGCTCACTGCGTTCCCGTCCCTCAATTTAAGTTCCATCGATGTCGAACCGAGGAATCCTGTGACGTACCATAACGTATACGTTACCTCGGAACCCACCGGCGGGGATATCTATGTCGACGGGTATGCGACCGGGTACACCACACCGTACCTCATCCGGAACCTGTCAGACCAGAAACATCTCATATCTGTCTCAAAACCCGGGTATGTCCCGATGGAGTCACTCGTGTACGTGAGTGACCGGAACCTGGTGCGGAGGTTTGTCCTCGCAGAATATCTCTACGGGTCCATGGAAGTGACAAGTACCCCCGCAGGCGCAAAGATCTACATCAACAACAAGGATACCAGCCAGAAAACTCCCTTTACCTTCCAGTATCTCAAGGCAGGGGAATACAATGTCAAGGTGGTCCTGAATAAGACCCGGGATGATGTCATTGAACAGATGGTCGAGCCGTTCCGGACGACCCATGTTGATTTTGATCTCTCCGTGAACAAGTCGTCAGGGTAGGAAAACCCGGTCCGGTTTCCTGCCTGCTTCTCCTTTTTTCACCGTTTTTCCGTATCCCACACCCGGGATACCTGCCCTGTTTCAGGAATCCTCATCCGGCTCCCATCCATCGTCATATGTTTCTTCAGCATCATCCTGCGAACATCCGGCTTTCCTGCGGATGGCGAAAAGCGCGGCTCCTCCGCAGATCGCCATGGCGAGAGCAACGAAGACGATTGCCGGGACGGGAGATCCCAGGAATTGCGGAGCGGTGGTATTCTGCCCGTTCCCGGCCGCAGTTGCACCGGGTCCAGGTATACCTGCAGAAATTCCCGAACCCGGTTTCACAGAAACGAGCGCGAAGGTGCAGAGCCCGTCCGGGGACCGTGCCTGGAAGGTGAGGTAGCCGGTATCCATGTCGTACCCGGTAAAACCGGCAGTGAGGACCTGGGATGTCCCGTCATCGCCCAGCCTGAGAATCCGGATCATGCCGACCCCGGTCGTATTGATAACCCAGTCCGGGGAGGCGGTCATGGTGATGACGGCGTCCGATGTACCCGGGATGTTAGTCTTCACGATCTCCATGCCGTAGGCAACTGACTCGACATCGAGTTTTTTTGCGGCCAGAGCGGACCGGAATTTCGCGAGGGTATCGTCCGGGAGTGAGGGAATGATGGCAGTTGCGATCTTCCCGCCGCCGTCCGGGGTATCGGTGACCTCGGCGGTCCAGGAGGCTTTTGCGTCCGGCATGGCAGCGAGACCCGGGGCAAGGATCCATCCGCTGTCAACCGTGCCTTTATCAGAGACATAGGTTACGGTTGAATCGGAAGCGACGGCGGCGAGGGGACTTGCCAGGAAATCGTAGACTGCGCCGACGAACGACTTGGCGGTGGTACCGCTGCCGCCCCCGCCGCCGGAAGATCCGGAACTGCTGCCGGAGCTGCTGTCCGAGGAAGAGGAAACCGCCGAAACCGACGAGAGGATAAACGTCGAGAGGCCCGGGGATACGGCGGTGAACACGTAGTTACCGGAAGAATCGGTACCGGTCAAGGTAGTGGTCAGGAACTGGGTCGTTCCGGTATCGGTCCTGCGCATGATCACGATACTCCCGGTCCCGCCGTGGGCGTTCACCCAGGAGATGTTAACGGCCATTGTGATGGTAGCGTTCAGGATGATCCCGCCCTCATCGGCATTGGCGAGATCGGTCTTCGCGACGGTCAGGGTATAGGCGACGGCATCGATCTGTTTCCCGTTACCCGACGCGACCGCGCTGAACGAACTCAGGGAATCCGGGTCCTGGGTGATGGTCTCGGAGATTGAAGCGGTAGCGTTCGGCATCTCGTCCAGGGCAAGTTCGATCCGGACCATCGGTGTCCCCACGGACTCGATCGGGACCGTGACCGGCTCCGTGACTGCGGTCACAGTATCGACCGTCCCGGTGATCTCGGAGGTGGTGTTGGTGGGCGTCCCGTTCATTCGGATCTGGAGATAGGACCAGTTACTGCCGCAGCAGGTCACGTTGACCACCGACCCGTTGGTAGTGGTGTTTGCCAGGGTCGTATTGATGGTGACGGTCTGGGACGACCCGGTCCCGTTTGCCTGGACGCCGGTGAGCGCAAACGTGCTTTCCTGTTTCTTGTACGCGGTGACGTTGATGTATCCCGACTTTGTTGCCGTGGTGGACCCGGCGGCGTTGGCTGCCGTGAGTTTCACGGTATAGAGCCCGGCATACGCGTAGGTGTGGACCGGGTTCTGCACGGTTGATGCGGTGGAATTGTCGCCGAAATCCCAGATCCAGCCGGTCGGGGTCCGGGTCGACGTGTCGTTGAACTGGACCGTCAGGGGCGTGGTCCCGGAGGTCGCGTTCGCGGTGAACGCAACGACCGGCGGTCCGAGCACGGCTGTCACGGTCTTGGTCGCGGTGCCCGAGCCGTACCCGTTCGTGACCGTCAGGTTCACGGTGTAGGTACCGGGGCTCGCGAATGTATGGACCGGCCGGGGACCGGTGCCGGTCGATCCGTCGCCGAAGTCCCAGGCCCAGCCGGTTATCCCGGCACCGTTCGAGAGGTCCTTGAACTTCACCGCGAGCGGGGCGGTCCCGTTCGTTACGTTTGCGGTGAATGCGGCTTCCGGGGCTGCCGTTACCGTGTTATCGTACTCGATCACCAGGAACTCGTGGGCTGCGGCCATCAGGGGAGTCGAACCTGCCGATGACTGTATCCCTGCACTGTTGCCGGTTGCAGCGAGGTGTGCTGTGACGTCCGTGACATTGACGGCAACCTGGCTGTCCCCGTAGTTCCAGACCCCGGTGCCGAGGACGTTCCCGTTGAAGAGGAGGTTCCCCTCCGGCCCGTTCCCGGACGGGACGAACGTGATGAGGTCTGCCTTGGATACATGCGAGGTATCGACCGTCTGGCCGTTGAAGGGAACGTAGGCGGTCGCCTCTTCGGGGGTCGTTCCGTAATTGGTCTCATCTGCCCCCAGGAGATCGAACTCCTCGTTCAGGAAGATCTGTTTCCGGGTGGCATTTGCATTCTCGTACACGACCGCAAGGGTGAACCCGTCGGGAGAGATGGCGCTGCCGGAATCGTCCCGGGAAAATGCTGCCGAATTGGCGGAGTTCGCCCGGAAGGAATCCGTCACGTCATAGGTGAGCAGCCCATAGGTGGTTGCAGCATAGCTCCCGAAGTTGCTCTTATCGGAATACCAGTTCTCGTAGGGGGTAGCGTTCCCGTTGAACGAGAGGTGGATTTTATCCGGGGCTTCATTTGAGTTGTCCCAGGTGTACGGGACGTAGAGTCTCGCGTCCCTGACGCTCGAACCGTCCGGGATCGCCAGGTCGCCGGCCGACCAGGTTACCGTGTACCCGGACCAGGAACTGCTTCCCGATTTGTACACGCTGTCTCCTGATGAATACACGAGCCCGCCCCGGATGTCCAGGGCCCGGTACGTGGTGACATTGCTCTTGCCTGCCCAGTAGGTCTTGCCCTTGTACCCGTTGTACACGACCGTGTAGGCCGAGGATGAGACCGCGTTGTTGGATTCGCTGGTCTCGTCAATGGTGTTGTCGGGATCGACGGTTGCCGTATAGGATACCGTGCTTCCGGCCGTCTGGCGGACGGTAGTGTCCGTGATGGCTATATCGGCGGTGCTGCCGGAGTTCAGGGACGGGACGGTCGCCCGGCCGGTGAACCCGTCGCTGGATGTGAGTTCAAGCTGCGATTCAGGGGTTGCCAGGTTACCGGTGTTCTTCACGATGACCCGGACGGTGTTGTTCTCGCGCGCAAAGACCGCCGAGCCCCGGGGAGCGACCGTGCCCGGGATCGAGAGATCGTAGTCGCCGCTGATGGTGGCCCTGATGAACCCGGTTTTTGCCAGGGTGTTGTTTCCTGCGGCATTTGCGACGGTGAGATTCACGGTGTAGTTACCGGGTATCGCATAGGTGTGGGACGGATTCTGGAGCGTGGAGGTGTTGCCGTCACCAAAGTTCCAGTTCCAGCTGGTCGGGGATCCGGTGGATACATCGGTGAATGCGACGGCAAGCGGGACGGTTCCAGCGGTGACATCCGCACTGAAACCCGCAACCGGGGTAGAGGTGGCAGGATAGGTGACTGCGAGGACTGCAAGGACGGTCTTGAAAGACGACCCGGATGCATTTGTATAGGTAAAGATAGTGTCGTTTCCTGCGGGGAGGGTGCCGGTGACATTCCAGATGTTATTTCCAAAGTAATTGTATGGGGATACCGGGTTTGCCCCGGTCAGGGACGTTCCACTGAAGGTGTAGGAAGCATCCTTGCTGGAAAGCATGACATTGGAGAGGGTCGCATCGTACCACCCGGCCGGAAGACCCCCGGTCCCGAACGTTGTCTGTCCGGGATTCGGACTTTTCTGGTATACATGGCCGTCGTTTACGAAATAGGTCACCTGGTTTCCGGAACTGCTGTTGTAAGCGGCAACAAGGGCGAATGCCTTGAACCTGCCATCCAATCCTGAGATGTTTTCAGTCTGTATCCGTGCATTCACGGTTCTGCTTTGGATCTGGTCCGTGACATTGTACCAGATGAGATAATCCGAATACTGCTTGTTCACATGATCGTTTACAACAAATACCGAGATTGCGGTGCTGGATTGCATGTTGAGGTCTTCCGACCCAAGCAGGATATCGTAAATGCCGTCGCCATTCCCATCAAAACTTGTCGTTGCACAGCCGGCTAAAGCTGAAGTACTCGTTCCATAGACCACAGCATAGAGCCGGGCCCACTGGATCTCTGTGAAATCCGGAAGCGTGAAGCTCTGGTTGAAGACTTTCACAGATGTTGCCGAGTCCTGTTCGGTCCAGGGAACCGGCTGGTATGCACCGACATACACCCCGCCGGAAACGGTTCCGGACTGGACGGTCGTGAGCGGGAGTCCTTCGGTAAGTTCTTCTGCGGATACTGCGGAGATGAGGAACAGAAGCGCGAGAACGGCCAGGGCCAGCATTACACAGCACGGAACCATTCCCTTCCGGGAACCCGATCCCCTGGTACAGATCCTTAGAATTTTGTGAAAACCACAGGTAATCATATCAAGCACGCGATAAGAACCCGGTATCTGGGCCGAAGGATTAATACGTTACTAAAAAATTTTGGCATTTATTTCAAACCAAATACGTCCAGGTAGGAAGAAAAACCCATGAAAAAAGGAAAATATCAGACAGTTTTTTCCGGTTTTCGCGGGTCAGGTCGGCCCGGAAGCAGAAGGGGGGTACCGCTATTTTCCGGGCTGGTCCGGTTCCTGCCTCCGGAGCCACCAGCTCCTGATGACCAGGAGCGCCATGGCAAGCACGATGATCCCTTCGATCACGATGAGGATCGGGAGTGCAAGGTCACTGAGCGACCGGGAAAGGTCCGGGAGGGAAGCAGGAGATACCGGAGTCACGGATAACCGGAATGCCGCCGGAAAAATAAGGGTGAACCTGCAGGCAGGCATCGGATCTCCTCCGACCCCGGGCTTCAGGAAGGAGCCCGATGGATCCGGTTCTCAGTAGTCATCCTCATCATAATCCACCTCCTCGTCCTCCGACTCATCTTTCCGTTCTGCATTCTTCCTGCGGGTGTAGAGGATGGCGACGGCTTCGGCGGCGATGGCCAGGATAAGGACGGCGATGATGGCGAAGAGGACGGGGAACTCCTGCGACTGCCGGGACGCAGAGGAGTTCCTGACGTCTTTCGTGGGGATAGCGTTCGGCTGGGAGATTTCAGCAGCGAGTCCCGAACCCGGTTTCACGGAGACGAGGGCGAACGTGCAGAGGCCATCGGGCGATTGTGCCTGGAACGTGAGATAGCCGGTATCCATATCGTATTCCGTGAACGAGGTTGCGAGGACCTGGGCGGCATCATCGTCCGAGAGCCGGAGGATCCGGACGTATTCCACGCCGGACGTGTTGGCGATCCAGTCCGGGGTTGCGGTCATCGTGATGACGGCGTTGGATGTACCGGGGATATTAGTCTTCACGATCTCCATGGCGTAGGCGACCGAGTCAAGGGCCAGGTTCTGGTTCGCGAGGACCAGTTGGAACTTCGCGAGGGTATCGTCCGGGAGAGAGGGGATGATGGCAGTTGAGATTTTGCCGCCGCCATCCGGGGCAGAGGTGACCTCGGCGGACCAGGAGGCTTTCGCGTCCGGCATTGCGGTGAGGCTTGGGGCAAGGATCCATCCGCTCTCGGCCGGTCCCTGTTCGGAGACATAGGTGGTAGTGGAATCGGAGGCGATGGCAGCGAGCGGGCTTGCCAGGAAATCGTAGACTGCGCCGACGAACGACTTGGCGGTAGTACCGCTGCCGCCGCCGCCTCCGCCACCGGAAGAACTCCCCCCGCTGTCCCCGCCGGACGAGACTGCCGAGACCGACGAGAGGATGAACGTCGAGAGGCCCGGGGAGATGGCCGTGAACACGTAGTTACCGGAAGAATCGGTACCGGTCAGGGTAGTGGCCAGGAACTGGGTAGCACCGGTATCGGTCCTGCGCATGATCGCGATACTCCCGGTCCCGCCGTGGGCGTTCACCCAGGAGATGTTAACGGCCATCGTGATGGTGGCGTTCAGGATGATCCCGCCATCGTCGGCATTGGCGAGATCGGTCTTCGCGACGGTCAGGGTATAGGCGACGGCATCGATCTTTTTGCCGTTACCCGACGCGACCGCGCTGAATGAACTGAGCGAATCCGGATCCTGGGTGATGGTCTCGGAGATTGACGCGGTGGCGTTGGGCATCTCGTCCAGGACAAGCGATATCTGGACGGTCGGCGTTCCCACGGACTCGATCGGGACCGTGACCGGTTCCGTTGCCGCGGTCACGGTATCGACCGTCCCGGAGATTTCCGTCGTAGAGTTCGTCGGGGTACCGTTCATCCGGATCTGGAGATAGGACCAGTTACTGCCGCAGCAGGTCACGTTGACCACCGACCCGTTGGTGGTGGCGTTCGCCTGGGTCGTGT